>JACXTT010001142.1_pt1 | contig 45031 bp, 41 predicted proteins | sample 9270951 | NCBI WGS metagenome assembly JACXTT01 (sample SAMN15532306, study PRJNA645909) | rock metagenome | isolation source: weathered quartz diorite | place: Puerto Rico | collected 2017-06-21 | reverse complement strand
TTCGAATCCCCTTACCCCGACCATTTTTGGGTCGTTAGCTCAGTTGGTAGAGCAGTTGGCTTTTAACCAATTGGTCGTAGGTTCGAATCCCACACGACCCACCATTTTTGAAACCAGTTCGCTGGAATCGAATCTTAAGAACAGAGGCCAAAAGCGCTGTTCGAAGAAGGCGCCTCTCAAGGGTGCCTTTTTTTTACCGGGGTATAGCGCAGTCCGGTAGCGCGCCTGCTTTGGGAGCAGGATGTCAGGAGTTCGAATCCCCTTACCCCGACCATACACAAAGAAGGCGTCCAATAGGACGCCTTTTTTGTATGTGGATTCAAGAGCCTGCGGTGGATCAAGGACTGTTCAATGCGTTGAGGTCATGCTACAACCTTCCTTTTGTCAATCTGTCTGTAGTGCTCGGAAAATAAGGGTCATTGCCGCGGATTGAGCGGTTCTCATAGGCATTTGTAGGTAAGGTTTCCCATGAAGGCGGTAATTCTGGCGGGTGGGCTGGGCACGCGTATTTCTGAAGAGTCTCATCTGCGTCCCAAGCCGATGATCGAAGTCGGTGGCAAGCCGATTCTCTGGCATATCATGAAGATCTATTCCTACTACGGGATCAATGATTTCGTAATTTGCTGCGGCTACAAGGGGTATGTGATCAAGGAGTATTTCGCCAACTACTTCATGCACATGTCCGATGTGACGTTCGACATGTCCAATAACACCATGGAAGTCCATCAGCGCTATGTTGAGCCTTGGCGTGTGACATTGGTCAATACCGGTGAGGATACCTTGACCGGCGGGCGCTTGAAGCGTGTCCGAGAGCACCTTGGCAACGAGCCGTTCTGCTTTACCTACGGCGACGGTGTGGCTGATGTCAATATTCGAGAGTTGATCGACTTCCACCATGCCCACGGGAAGCTCGCTACCGTCACGGCCATCCAGCCGCCGGGCAGGTATGGTGCGCTTAACATGCAAGGCAGTCGGGTCAACAGCTTCCAGGAAAAACCAGCCGGTGACGGCGCCTGGATCAATGGCGGCTACTTTGTGCTGGATCCGGCGGTCATCGACTATATCGCTGACGATCAATCCAGTTGGGAAGCCGAGCCGCTGATGCAGCTGGCCGAAGAGGGAAATCTCATGGCTTACCAGCACCGCGGTTTTTGGCAGGCGATGGATACTCTGCGAGACAAGAATCACCTCGAGGACCTGTGGAGCAAGGGTAATCCACCCTGGAAGCGCTGGGCATGAATCAGTTCGCCGAGATCTATCGAGGCCGCAGGGTCCTGCTGACCGGGCATACGGGGTTCAAGGGCAGCTGGTTGGCGACTTGGCTCATGGAACTGGGTGCGCAGGTGACGGGACTCGGTTTGGCTCCCGAGAGCGCACCGGCTCACTGGGATCTGTTGAACAACGCTTCGATTGATTTGCGTGGTGATATCCGCGATCAGGCGGTGGTGCGCAGCGCGTTCGAGCAGGCTCAGCCGGAAATCGTTTTTCACCTCGCAGCCCAGGCGCTGGTTCGGCGTTCGTATCGTGACCCGCTGGAAAGTTGGTCGACCAACGTGATGGGTACGGCGAACGTCCTCGAGGCCTGCCGGCTGACGCCCAGTGTGCGAGCGGTGGTCGTGATCACGACTGACAAGGTATATGCCAACCAGGAGTGGCCTTGGGGGTATCGTGAAAATGACCGCCTTGGCGGTCATGATCCTTATAGTGCTTCCAAGGCTGCCAGTGAATTGGTTGTCGACAGCTATCGCAAGGCGTTCTGGGGGGCGGATGGCGCGCCGTTGATCGCCTCGGCACGCGCCGGCAATGTCATCGGGGGTGGGGACTGGTCCGAGGATCGTCTCATTCCCGATCTGGTCAGGGCTGTGCAAGCTGGCCAATCGCTGGAAATTCGCTCTCCCCAATCGACACGCCCCTGGCAGCATGTGCTCGAATGCCTGTCCGGTTATCTTCTGCTTGGCCAGCGTCTTCTGGCATCCGACAAGTCGGTTGCCGGCGGCTGGAATTTTGGTCCTGCCGCGCAAGACAATCGTACGGTTGCGCAGGTGCTGACAGGGCTGCAGCAACACTGGCCCGAACTCTCCTGGCACACGACATCGGTGGCGCAGCCCCATGAAGCCAACCTGCTTTACCTCGACTGCGCGCAAGCACGCGCGCGCCTGGGTTGGCAGCCGGTCTGGAGCCTGGAGCAGAGCCTGGAAATGACCGCTGATTGGTATCGTCATCAGTCCTCCACGGGGCAGGCAATCACCCGTGATCAGCTGACGCGTTATATCCGCGCGGCAGCAGAGGCTGGTTGTATCTGGGTCGAATCATGAATATTCGGCCCACAACCCTAGGTGGTGCGCTGGTGGTTGAAACCCAGCCTTACCAGGACCACCGTGGAGCGTTCAGCCGCCTGTTTTGCGAAAAGAGCCTGGCTCAGGCTTTGGGGGGGCTGCACATTGTGCAGATCAATCATTCTCGCACCACCGCCGTAGGTGCCGTGCGCGGGTTGCATTTTCAGCATCCGCCTCATGCGGAGATGAAGATGGTCCGCTGCCTTAAGGGGCGCGTATGGGATGTTGTAGTTGATCTGCGCGCCGACTCGCCGACATTCCTGCAGTGGCACGCTGAAGAACTGACTCCGCAAACCGGTCGCATGCTGGTGATCCCGCAAGGTTGCGCTCACGGTTTTCAGGTGTTGGAGGCCGATAGCGAATTGCTCTACCTGCACACGGCTTTCTATGAGCCGGCAGCCGAGGGGGCCGTACGTTACGACGATCCACGAGTCGGAATCACTTGGCCATTGCCCGTTACCGATCTTTCCGAGCGCGACAAGAATCACGCTTTGCTATCTAACGAATTCGCCGGACTTCATGTATGAAATGTCGCCATTGTTGTGAGCCGCTACAGCACACGTTTCTGGACCTTGGCTTTGCTCCTCCCTCCAATTCGTATCTGAGCGAAGCGGAGTTGAGTTCGCCGGAAATCTACTTTCCGCTGAAGCTCAAGGTGTGTGACAACTGCTGGCTGGTACAAACCGAAGATTACGCCCAGGCAGACCTGTTCTTCTCCAAGGACTACGCCTACTTCTCGTCGACCTCGACCAGTTGGCTGGAGCACGCCAGCGCCTATTCGAAAGCCATGATCGAGCGCCTGGCGCTGGGATCCGATAGCTTTGTGATCGAGGTGGCGTCCAATGACGGTTACCTGTTGAAGAACTTTCTCGCAGCCGATATACCGTGCCTGGGCATCGAGCCGACTGCCAGCACGGCCGCGGCGGCAGAGGACCTTGGTATCAAGGTGTTGCGTGAGTTCTTCGGCGAGACGCTGGGTCAGCGACTCGCATCCGAGGGGCGTCAGGCGGACCTGATCGCGGGCAACAATGTTTTTGCCCATGTGCCGGACATCAATGATTTCACGCGTGGGTTGAAGGCTGCGTTGAAGCCTGGGGGGACCATTACGCTTGAGTTTCCGCACCTCATGCGTCTGATTCAGCACACTCAGTTCGATACGGTGTATCACGAGCATTTTTCCTATCTGTCGCTCTATACCGTAAAGCGGATTTTTGCCCAGGCCGGCTTGCGGGTCTGCGATGTCGAAGAGCTGCCGACCCATGGCGGCAGCCTGCGTGTGTATGGCTGTCACGCTGAAGACCTGCGCAGCGACAGTCCTGGGATCGTTCGTGTCCTGGATGCCGAATTGCAGTTTGGTCTGCGTGATCTTGAGGTTTATCAAGGTTTTCAAGGACGAGCCGATGAGGTCAAGAATGGCCTGCTCAGTTTCCTGATCGAGCAAAAGCGTGCAGGCAAGCAGGTCGTCGCCTATGGGGCTGCGGCAAAGGGCAATACGTTGTTGAATTATGCGGGCGTCAAGCCCGATCTCTTGTCCTATGTCTGTGATGCCGCGCCGTCCAAGCAAGGCAAGTATCTGCCGGGGAGCCATATCCCGGTGTATTCGCCAGAGAAACTCAAGGAAACCCACCCCGATACGGTGGTGATTCTGCCTTGGAACATCGCCGATGAAGTGATCGGCCATCATCGCTATGTAAGAGAATGGGGAGGGCAGTTTGTCGCCGCCATTCCCACGCTGGAGGTCAAATGAGCGAGCGGATTTTCTACACCAAGCCTTCGATTACCGAATTGGAGGTCGAGTACGCTGCGGACGCGGCCAGAAATGGCTGGGGCGATAAGTGCTACGAGTACATTGCGCGTTTCGAGAGTGCGTTCAAGGCCCATCTCGGTGTCGAATATGCGATCGCTACTTCCAGCTGCACCGGTGCGCTGCACATGGGCATGGCTGCCCTGGGCATAGGTCCGGGTGACGAAGTGATCATGGCGGACACCAATTGGGTAGCCACCGTCTCGCCTGTCGAGCATCTCGGGGCTACGCCCGTGTTCGTCGATATTCTCCCCGATACCTGGTGTCTTGATCCTGATCGGGTAGAGTCCGCCATCACCGCCAAGACCAAGGCCATCGTTGCGGTACACCTGTACGGCAATCTCTGTGATATGGACCGTCTGTTGGACATCGGTCGGCGCCACGGCATTCCCGTTATCGAGGATGCGGCCGAAGCGATCGGCTCGGAGTATCACGGCAAGCGCGCCGGTAGCATGGGCGCTTTTGGCAGCTTTTCCTTCCATGGCACCAAGACGCTGACCACCGGTGAGGGTGGCATGTTCGTCACCAACGATGCCGCTCTGTATGAAAAAGTGCTGACGCTTTCAAATCACGGCAGGGCAAGGGGGCAGACCAAGCAGTTCTGGCCGGACGTCGTTGGTTTCAAATACAAGATGTCGAATATTCAGGCGGCGATAGGTTGTGCCCAGATGGAGCGCATCGAGGACCTGATCCAGCGTAAGCGGGCAATCATGGAACTCTATCGGGAGCGGCTCAAGTCGTACCCGGATATTGAGCTCAATGCACAGCATGAAGGCACGCTCATTGGTGCGTGGATGCCAACGGTGGTGTTTGCAGAACATACCGGGATGAGTCGTGAGCGGCTGCAGGCTGCTTTTCAAGCCGCCAATATCGATGCCCGTGTATTTTTCCATCCACTCTCCAGCTTACCGATGTTCGAAGCGCGGCCTGAGAATGTGAACGCCTATTCCATTCCCCTGCGTGCGATGAATCTGCCGAGTTATCACGACCTCACCACTGCCGAGGTGGAACGGGTGTGTTCGGTTTTTTCGACACTGTAAAAACTTCGAATGGGTCGAGTGTTCGTAGACCCTGATCCAGAGCGCGCCATGAATAAATACTTGAACCCAGAACAGATCGCCGAGTTTGAACACAAGGGCGTTTTGATTATTCGGAATTTCTATGACGAGTGCGATATCGATGCGGTCCAGCGCGGTATCTACACGGTCATTGGTCAGGTCATGCTCAGGCACGGTATCGCGGACCAGAGAGGTGCCTATGACCCGCTGGCATTCGACAAGGGCTTTCTGGATCTGATCAAGGTAAACCGTTCCTGGGGAGGGGAGGTCTATGATGCGGTGAAGCAGATTCCCGCCTTCATGCGACTGGTTGCCCATCCGTGCCATGAATCGCTGTTTTCGGAATTGAGACAAGGGTCTACCCCCGGTATCGCAGCGGGAGGCTACGGCATTCGTATCGATTGCCCATTCGAGGATAAGTATCGTGCGATGTGGCATCAGGAATACCCTGCCCAGCTGCGTAGTGTCGATGGGCTGGTTTTCTGGAGCCCGCTGGTCAGTGTGACGGAGGCCTTGGGACCGGTGGTATTCTGCCCTGAATCGCATAAGCTGGGAGCCTTGCCTGTCTGCAATGCCGACCCTGAAGGTGCAGGCCGTACTGGCGCCTACGCGTTGATGATCAAAGATGAGCAACAGTACCTGGAGAAGTACAGTAAGATCGCCCCCCTGACTTCGCCACGCGATCTGGTGATCATCGATTTCATGCTCTTGCATTGTTCTGGTTATAACAAGAGTGATAGGGCGCGCTGGTCCATGCAGTTCAGGTACTTCAATTTTGCAGATCCTGTCGGCCGCTCGCATGGCTGGAAAGGGTCCTATGCAGCTGGCGTCGATTTTCGCGCCGTACATCCAGAATTATTTCACGCGGAGTAAAAAATGATGCACTGCAATGTTTGTCTCACTGAGATCGAGAAGCCGATCTACGCGGCCAACTCGAATCAGTCCCTGACTTCGCTGTGTGAGCTTCGCGATGGACAAGTCAATGTTTGGTCGTGCCCGGTGTGCTCGCATCTGCGCAGCGAGGCTTTTAGCGACACGGTCGCTTATTATGAATCCGATTATAAAATTCTTCTGAGTGACGAAGAGGAAGATCAGATTTATGAGGTCAAAGACGGTGAAATTATCTACCGTACTGACCACCAGATAACGACTCTGCTGAGCAAGCTGAGTTTACCTGAAGGTGCGACAGTTCTTGACTATGGTTGCGCGAAGGCCTCCACGCTCAAGAAGTTGAATAGCGTACGGACCGACCTGAATATTCATTTATTCGATGTCAGCTCAATGTACAAAGAGTACTGGGAGAAATTCGTCAGTACCGAAAACTACGCGATTCACACGACGCCTCAATCCTGGGCCTCCAACTTTGATGTGCTGACCTCTTTCTTCGCCCTGGAGCATATCCCTGAGCCTATCGACACGGTAAAAAAGGTTCACGCCTTGCTCAAGGACGGTGGTGTGTTCTATGGCATCGTTCCTGACACTTTCGGCAACGTCGCGGATTTCGTTGTGATTGACCACGTCAACCACTTCACGGCGCCTTCACTGGCCTATTTGCTGGACGCTGCCGGATTTACCGATATTCAGATCGACGCCGCCGCGCATCGGGGCGCTCTTGTCTTTACTGCTCGTAAAGGTAGCAAGAAGCCAATAGCTTTCGAGATCGCTGAAACGATCAAGGAGTCGGAATCGTTGGCTCATTACTGGGAGTCGGTCAACCTGCGTATTTCCGAAACTTCGAAAGCTCATGCCGGTGTCACCAAGGCCATTTATGGGTCGGGCTTCTACGGCGCCTATATTGCAAGTGCAATGAATGACTTCGATACGGTCAGCTGCTTCCTGGATGCCAGTCCTTTCCAGCAGGGCAAAGAGCTGTTCGGTAAGCCGATCCTTGCCCCTGATTCACTGCCAGAGGATGTGAAAGTGCTTTATGTGGGATTGAATCCCAGCATCGCTCACGCGGTCATCGACGGTTTGAGCTGGCTGAAAGATCGTGATATCTCCCTGGTGTATCTGGACGAGCAATCGGCATGATCGCTGGGAAAAACGTCCTGCTCCGCACCTGGAAAGAGGCTGACCTGCCGCTGTTGCGCAGCATGCGCAACGATATTTCGCTCCAGGCTCAATTGTTGGCCCGTCCACGGGGCAGTGATGAAAGTCAGGTGCGTGAGTGGCTGAAAGGTTTTTCCGGGTCCAGCGACAGCTTCATTTTTATCCTGGCTGATCCTGCCGATGACAAGGCATTGGGCTTTCTGCAGTTCAAAAATACCGATTTCGTCAGCCGGAACACAGAGCTGGGCATTTGCCTGGCCTCCAGTGCCCAGGGACGAGGTATAGGCCCTGAGGTACTGGCTCTGGCCAGCGCCTACATGCGCGATACCTGGGGGTTGAGCAAGATCTGGCTGAAGGTCAGGGGCGATAACGCCGCGGCAATAAGATGTTATGAAAAGGCCGGTTTCAAGCACTGTGGGAAGCTCTCGAGTCACGTGTTCATTTCCGGTGCATGGCATGATGTGGTGCTTATGGAACTTTTTTTGGGCTAAGTGAATTATGAACATCGTCATTTCACAATCGATGCTTTTTCCATGGGTAGGGCTCCTGGAGCAAGTACGCCTGGCCGACGTTTTTGTTCATTACGACGACGTGCAGTTCTCAAAGGGCAGTTTTGTCAATCGGGTACAAGTCAAGACCCCTCAGGGTATGCGCTGGATGGCGGTTCCCTTGGTGGATCTTCATCTTGGGCAAAAGATAAACGAAGTGCAGGTGCCGCCTAGCAAAGAATGGCGAGACGCTCACCTCGCATTGCTGGAAAGCAGCTTGGCGAATGCCCCCTTTCGTCGCGACGCGCTGGGGCTCGTCGAGGCGGTCTACGCGGCGGATTACGCTAATATCGGGGCGCTGGCCCGTGCATCCTTGATGGCACTGGTCGAGTATTTTGGCCTGGATGCCCACTGTCGCTTTATTGACGTGGAGTCCCTGGATATCCCGGGAAGCAGCAGCGATCGTGTCCTTTCCGTGGTCAAATGCCTGGAAGGTGACAAGTACATTACGGGTCATGGTGCCCGGCGTTACCTCGATCACGAACTGTTCGAGCGTTCGGGGGTGGCCGTCGAATACATGACCTACAACTGCACGCCTTACCCTCAAGCCCACGGAGATTTTACGCCGTATGTTTCTGCCCTGGACCTGGTGGCAAACTGCGGCAAGCTTGGGCTTGAGTCTATAAATTCTGGAACTACAGATTGGAGAAGCTTTAAGAATGAACCCGCATGAGCAGTTTCGTCAGGAAGTCGCAGAGAATATTGAAGCGCTGGGAGCTGACACCGATCTGCAGGCGTTGTCCCGGGTTTGGGTTCGCGAGATCAGCCGGCACAAGTGGGCTTATAACTTTTCCTGGTTCGGTCGTCCGGCGATTCAATTCCCCAACGATACCTGGGCGATGCAGGAACTGATCTGGGATATCAAGCCGGATCTGATTATTGAAACCGGAATTGCCCACGGCGGCTCGTTGATTTTCAGTGCCTCGATGCTGGCGATGCTCGATTACTGCGAGGCCGTCGAACAGGGCACCAGCCTTGATCCGCGTGCAAGCAAGCGTCGCGTCCTGGGCATCGACATCGATATTCGCCAGCACAACCATGACGCGATCAAGGCGCATCCGTTGTCGAACATGATTGAAATGATCCAGGGCTCGAGTATCGACGAGGATACGATCTCCAAGGTTCGGGAATATGCGAAAGGCTACAAGCGCGTATTGGTCTGCCTGGACTCCAATCATACGCATGATCATGTGTTGGCTGAGCTTGAGGCATACGCCAGCCTGGTGAGTGTGGGTAGCTACTGTGTGGTCTTTGATACTCTGATCGAAGATATGCCGGCAGACTTGATCCAGGAGCGCCCATGGGGACCTGGGAATAGCCCGAAAAGTGCAGTAAAAGAGTACCTGAAACAACACCCTGAATTCGAAATCGATAAGAAAATCGATCATAAACTGCAAATCAGCGTGGCTCCGGACGGCTTCTTGAAGCGCGTTAGCTAAGGCTGGTACGGCAGGATGCTCCGAAGGAACCTGATCGCCAATTTCGTCGGGCAAGGCTGGGCCGCAGTAATGGGCCTGGCCTTTGTGCCTTTGTACATTAAATATATTGGTATAGAGTCTTATGGTCTGATCGGTGTATTTGCCATTATTCAGGCCTGGCTTGCCTTGTTGGATATGGGGCTGGTTCCGGCATTGAGTCGTGAGATGTCCAGGTTTACGGGTGGTGGCCATTCTGTAGATTCAATATGGACATTGCTGAGAAGCGTTGAGACGTTGCTGTTAGGTGTTGCTGTTGTATTCGTCCTGATGGTCTATGCATTTTCAGGATGGGTTTCTTCGGGGTGGTTGAATGCCGAAAAATTATCGCCAGATATTGTTAGAAATGCGGTCCTCATCATGGGGGTGGTTGCGGCGCTCAGGTTGCTTGAGAATATCTACAAAAGCTCCCTGATTGGGCTGCAGCACCAATTAATATTTAACGTGGTGAATAGCAGTCTTGCAACGCTGCGTGGCGCGGGAGCTGTCGCGGTTCTGGCATGGTATTCTCCGACGGTCCTGGCATTTTTTGCTTGGCAAGCTATCGTTTCAGTTGTGTCTGTGATTGTCATGGTTCTGATTGTATACCGGTATATGCCGGTTAGTAACAGGCCTTCTCGATTCAGCATGGCGTCGCTAAAAGATATAGGTGGATTTGCCGGTGGCGTTGCCGGGGTGACTTTTCTGGCATTACTGTTGACTCAAGTCGACAAAGTATTGCTTTCAAAACTGTTGCCATTGTCAGAGTTCGGTTATTACTCATTGGCGGCTCTGCTTGCTAATGGTCTATTCCTTGTGGTTGGCCCGATTAACCAGGCATTCTTTCCTCGTTTTTCGGAGCTTTATTCACGTAAGTTGCAGGTCGAGTTGGCGGACGCATTTCACCTGGGTGCTCAACTGGTGACCGTTATCTTTGGTACTGGAGCGGTGTTGTTGATTTGCTTCAGCGAGTTTGTGCTTTCGATCTGGACACACGATGCCGAGTTGGCACGAAATGTTGCACCACTGGTTTCGATTCTATCGTTGGGAAGCCTGTTGAATGGGCTTTTGTGGATTCCGTATCAGATGCAGTTGGCCCATGGGTGGACGGGGCTGGCTGTGAGGGTGAATCTGATTGCGGTTGTCTTGATTGTGCCTGCGATAATATGGGTTACGCCCCGCTATGGTTCTGTCGGTGTCGCATGGGTTTGGGTCCTTCTGAATACAGGATACCTGCTGGCGGGTATGCACTTTATGTTTAGAAAAATAATGTGTGAAGAAAAGTGGCGCTGGTATATCGACGATATATTTTTCCCTGTTTTTCTGGGCGGGATGGCTGCCTACGTGCTGAAGTATTTTCTTAGCACGATTGGGCTGTTGAGTTTTTTTGCGACAGCGTGTTTTGTGTTTTTTGTTTTTATCTTGAGTGCTAGCCGTGTGCGAGCACTTCTGCTTAAGCATCTTTTCTATCAGTAATTTTGTGTGTGGGAGATATTTTTTTGAGTATGGTTACGGTGGGGATGCCTGTTTACAACGGAAGCGATTTTTTTGAGAAGGCGCTTCTGTCTGTTCTCAATCAAAGCCATCGGGATATAGTAGTGATTATCTCTGATAACTGCTCCAGTGACGTAACGTCAAGCATTTGTGAGCGGTATAAAGCCCTTGATGAGCGGATTGTCTATTTCAGGCAGCCGAGTAATATCGGGGCGGAGCGAAATTTTGATTTTGTTCTCCAACAGGCTAAAACAGAATATTTTATGTTTGCTGCCTCGGATGATCTCATTTCTGAAAACTATATAAAAGATAATCTGGAGTTCTTGGAGCTTCATGCTGATTACGTTGCATCGACGTGCCCTGTCAGGTTTTCCACCGGAGAGAGCGATTCGGCTATCGTTGGTGATCAAACGGTTTCGGCAGAGGACGCTTACGAAAGAGCTTTGTCCATGCTCAATTACAGATGTTCAAATGGACGGTTTTATTCGTTGTATCGACGGGCGGCCATTGCGAGCTGGGCTTTTGAGGGGCGGTCTTTTATTGGGGCTGATTTGCTTTTTGTTTTCTTTGTCTTGTTGCAAGGGAAGATGAATCGTCTTTCTAGGGGATATATAGAGCTTGGTCGCGAAGGGCTGAGCACCAAACCAGAGTTCTACTCTCGCTATGGCAGCTCCTTCAAAAATTATATAGCGCCATTTCGCGAGTATGCCGAAGAGGTATTGACTCTTTTAGGACAGGCCTCTCCTGTTTTAAGGGGGCGTGCATTAAGGTTTTTTGTTGTGTTGAATTTGAGAACTGCCCTGATCAGGCTTTTACATTCTCTGAAAATTTACGATCTCTCGGCTTATTTGAAAAAAAAGCTCTTCAGTTAATCGTTGGGAGTATTTTGTCATGAAACTCGCATGTGTAACAGGTGGGAGTGGTTTGATAGGTCGCCATCTCGTACCCATGTTGCTTGCTGCGGGATACAAGGTGCGCTCATTGGTTCGAACACTTCCTGCTACAACGACGCCGGGAGTTGAGTATTTTTTGGGTGATATCACGAATGCGGAGTCTCTTCCGCCCTTTCTAGACTCCGCCAATCTTGTATTTCACAGTGCTGCCGAATTGCATGATGAGTCGTCAATGTGGTTAGTGAACGTCACTGGCACAGAGAATATCGTGCTGGCATCGAAAGTCGCGGCGGTGGATGGCTTCTGTTTTTTCAGCAGCGCCGGTGTGGTTGGCCTGTCCAGCAAGATGTGCGTTTCTGAGGACGCTGACTGCTCACCCAGGAATACTTATGAGCGAAGCAAACTGGCTGCGGAGAAGGTTGTTCTTGCATCAAGGCCGTCCAGGACTCTGGTGATTCTCAGGCCTACCAACGTAGTAGATGATGCCCGTTCAAATGTGATGCTGCAGGCTCATCGTGGTAGCCTTTCAGATCGACTGAAATTTTTCTTCAAGGGGGGCGAATGCGCCCATCTTGTTCACGCGTCCGACGTAGCCGCGGCCTCGCTGCATCTCATGGAGAAGGGCGATGTTTCCTATGGGGCACGCTTTTTCGTGTCCTGCGATCAGGATGAAGACAATTATTTTTCGTGTTTGTGGGCTATGGCAAGAGAGCGGAATTCCCTAGGTAAAGCGGCCAGACTCTGTCATTTGCCAATTGTTGTTCCCTATCTTGTCAGGGCTGCATTTGGTCGGCGTGCGAACAGGGGGGATGTCAAGTATTCAAGCGAAAGCCTTGCCTCAACAGGTTTTATTTATTCCTATACTGTAGAAAAAATGATGCTCGCTTTTTGCGAGAGGATTGAACGTTAGTTTTTTGAGTTTTTTTAATGCTCGAATTTTCAGATGAAAATTTAAAGATTTTGCATGTGGCCGATGCCATCGATCCTTCTTTGGGCGGTGGGACGGCGGAGCGCACTTTTCAATTGGCGCTTGCTCTGCGGCGGGTGGGTATTGGCTGCACGGTTCTTTGCACCGAAAATGGCCTGGGGGAGCAACGCAAAGCCGAGCTCGAAGGCATTGAGTTGGTCGCAGTACCCACGTTTTTGCACCGGTACCTGATACCTCGGATTTCCTTTCGGCGCATCAGGGCGTTGGTGAGCGCGGCAGATATTATTCATGTTACAGGTCACTGGAGCATTCTCGGTGCGATGGTGTGCTTTATCGCGCTTAGGCTAGGTAAACCTTATGTATATTGTCCCGCCGGGTCATTGCGTGTCTATGGGCGATCTCCGATTCTGAAGAAGCTCTACAACTGGGTGCTGGGTGCTCGGATTGTCCGCAGTGCTGCTCGTTGCCTTGCTATCACGAATCTTGAGCGAGAGCAGTTTGCGGATTACGGCGTTGAAAGTTCTAAAATCGACCTATTGCCCAATGGTGTTCATTACGATTCCCGGGTCGAGCCGGACCCACAGGCTTTTAGAGATACCTACTTACTGGGCAACGAGAAGATTATTCTGTTCCTCGGACGCCTTAGTCCTATCAAGGGGCCCGACCTGCTATTAAGTGCTTTTACTCGAATCGCCACACTGGAAAACGAGGCACGTCTGGTTTTTGCTGGACCAGAGGCCGAGTTAGGGAAGCAGCTGCGAGCGTCAGTCGTCGCCGCGGGGCTGTCAGATCGAATCTTGTTTACTGGTTTTTTGGCTGGGCAGGAGAAGCAGGACGCGTTGGCGGCTGCCACTTTATTGGTTGTTCCTTCTCGTCAAGAGGCAATGTCTTTAGTCGCACTTGAAGCAGGTCTATGCGGTACGCCGGTCTTGCTGACAGATCAATGTGGCTTTGACGAAGTACAAGCTCTGGATGGAGGCCGAGTTGTCGCTGTGGACGCTGTGGCTATTGCCGAGGGTATCTCCATCATGTTGCAGGACCCGCATAGATTGGCTGCTCAAGGCCAGCGCCTACGTGAGGTGGTGCTTTCCAGTTATACATGGGACGGACTTACCCAACAGCTTTTGTTGCTTTATAAAAAACTGAAATCCAAAGATAAAGCATTGCTGAATAGGGAGTAAATGCAGTGAAATTACTAATTGTTTCTCAGTATTTCAGTCCTGAGCACTTTATCATTAATGATGTTGTTAGAAAGCTGACCGATCAAGGGCATGAGGTCATAGTTGCTACGGGTAAGCCAAATTACCCTGACGGGGATATATATCCGGGTTATCGGGCGTGGGGCTGTCAATGGGATCGTTATCTCGACACCGTCGACGTCTTGAGGGTGCCTCTGTGGCCTCGCGGGAAAGGGGGAGCGAAGAACATGGTTCTTAACTACCTGTCCTTCGTACTTGCGGGGTTGGTATTCTTTCCTTGGATGCTCAGGAAGCGAAAGATCGACACAATATTGGTTTTTGCCACTTCGCCTATCACTCAAGCGATACCTGCTGTCTTGCTTAAGTGGTTAAAAAAAGCACGCCTCGCGCTCTGGGTTCAAGACCTGTGGCCGGAGAGCCTGGCCGCGACTGGGTTCGTAAAAAATCGCTTCTTACTGAGCGCCGTGGGGAGCATGGTCAAGTGTATTTATTCCAGCTGTGATCGCTTGCTGGTCCAATCTCATGCATTTATAGGCGCCGTGGCACATTACGCTGCTCGAGAGAAAATTTTTTATTACCCTAATTCGATTGATTCTGCAATTCCGAGTACAGCTTTTTTGGTACCTGTGGAGCTGAAAGAGGAACTGGATAAGCATTTTTGTGTCGTATTTGCTGGTAATTTAGGGACTGCTCAAGCGTTGGACACGTTACTGCAGGCGGCCATTCTTCTACGTAACGAAGAGAATATTCGTCTAGTATTAGTTGGCAGCGGTAGCCGAGTGGCTTGGCTTAAGGAGCAGAAAACGCTTCATGGTCTCGAAAACCTGATTTTACCTGGACGCTTTCCTGCTGAAGCAATGCCGGAAATTTTTGCGCGCTCGGGCGCGCTATTGGTTTCGCTAACTGACGAATTTATTTTCAACCAAACCATACCTAGCAAGGTCCAAGCCTATCTGGCGGCTGGAAAGCCGATTATTGGTTGTCTAAATGGGGAGGGGGCCCGTATTATCGAGGAAGCCGGTGCCGGTATTTCTTCACCTGCGGAGCAGGTGCTACCGTTGGTCGCCGCAATCCGAGAGATGCATAGCCGCAGTCACGTCGAGAGAGAGGCAATGGGCGCGTCCGGTCGAGCCTATTTCGATCAGCATTTTGATATGGATGTGCAAGTTAGACGTTTGGCCGATCTGCTTCAGCGCTGAGCCGGGAAGATTGATATTTAACAGAATGATATTTCGATAAAGGCTATTTTGAAAAAAATATTTATTTTTCCCGCGGCATTCATGAGCAATACCTTTGCCATGATGCTGGTCGTGATCGGTTTGAGTTTGTTTGGAAAATCCGAGTTGGCGGCGGATTTCGGTATTGTTCATGGCGCGACGGTAGCGTTGTTCTATTCGTTTTCAGGTAATGCCCGAAGTTTGATACTCAGCGGTAACCAGCTGGTGGGGATTGAGTACATTCTGCGTTTGCGCTGTTTTCTACTCGTTCCGCTATGCGCGATAGCCTTTACGCTCAGTATTGGCCTGGTGGAGTCCGGCTGGCTTCTGGTCACCTTATTGGTCGCACGCCGGGCGTGCGAGTGGCTGGCCGAAGTATTTCTCTGTGATCAGGAGCATAATCATAGGCCGGTGCAGGCGTTGCGTTTCTTTATTACCCAAGGTGCTTTCAGTGTTTTGGTTCTGGCGGCGCTCTCTTCCAATCATGTTGTCGGCTATTGGGTGCTGGCGGCGTGGGCGATTTCACCTCTTTGCTGGAGCATTCGGCTGTCGATGTTCACAGCGGCATTCAAGAGGAATGGCCATAGAGGGAATGGGTTACAACTGTTGCTGCCCCATTTTGGTTCGACCGCTGTTATCGGCGTTTCGGTTTATGTGTTCAGGCTTTTTATCATCTTATTAGCCGGACGACAGGTGGCGGGTGATCTTTTTTCAGCCTTCGCCGTAGGGGGGATACTGGGAACGGTGTTTACCCAGGCTTTGGGGCCGACATTGATACGCCATGAGGAAGGCCCGTCGCATTCAACGCCTATGGTGCGGCTGGTCAACCTGTTTGTCGTGGGTTCATTCGGCATGGGGTTGCTGATGGTGGGGGCCGCATGGTTCTTGCCCGAGTCATTGCTATGGACGGGTAAAGCAAGCCTGTTTTGGCTGGCGGTCGGTTGCTCCCTGATAGGCGGAGCCATTATGGTCAGGGCTCAGCGGGTGCGTTTGCGGCTTTTACAAAATAACCAGGGGCAGGATGCTTTCGGCTCTGACATGCTGGCCAATATATTGCTGGTGGGCAGTATTCCGCTTCTATACTACGGCTTGGGCGTTACCTATCTAGCCGCTCTTTATCTGATTAGCAGTTTGTTAGCCCTGGTGTTTTATACGAGTGAGCGTGACGGTATATTGGGCGTTGGCCGGTTCGTTGTGGCAGAGCGTAAACTGCTGCTGGGTGTTGCCTTTGCGTTGTTTTTTCCCTTGTTTTTTCAGTTGGCCAATGGCATCTATCAAGGGCGCTTAAGTGATTTTGCAAATTTAGGGCAGCTTGAGTTTGTACCTATTCCGATCTCGGTATTGGCGTGTTATATCGGCATCGTTATTTTTGGGCAGTACTCGAAAATTCGCGTGTCATTGATGGTCTTGTTTCTCCTATTTATGGCGATGTTGTTGACGACTTTGGTCTCGGCAACCGATTATGGTGTCCAGGAGCAGGCGAAGCTGATCTTGCTTGTCCAGTATATGCTCCCCATGTTCGCCTTGGTCCTTGGGCAACAGTACGGAATGAAAGTCGATGCCATTTTCGAGATGGCCAAGTCCTTGACTTTTATGTTGTTGGTGATCGTTCCCCTACAGCTTTTCGTGACGATCTTTCAAGGGTTTGATCAGCTTTCCCCAGTGCTTTATCTGTTCGGTATCTATCAGCACTTTCAGTACGTTCCGGTGATGTTCGTGGGCGGCTTTCTGATTGCGTTGTTCGCGCTATGGCATTTGCCGGCCTACCGTTTGCGTCTCTTGCTGTTGTCGGCGTTGATGGGGTGCTATGTCTCTTTTTCAGCATCTTTATCGACTTTCCTCCTGATAGCGCTGGGGGGGATTGGCTTTTTTGTCCGCGAGGTATTGAAGCCCTCGGTCGCCCCCAGGGAGCTCAGTGCCGCCCTCATGGTGTGTGTGTGCGTTGCCCTGGGACTGGCTTTTCGAGGGTGGGATGAATTGATAGAAGGGGTGCTGGGTGTTGGACACTCGAATGTCAGTTTGTCAAACTATGACGCTTCGCTGGAGCTGCACTCGGTCAGCTTCGATGAGCGAGTGGCCTATTGGAAATTTTACCTGTCGGGGATAGCCCAGGATGTGAGTAGCTTTGTCTTGGGGCATGTGAAAGTACTGGATAGAAACCAGTTTCCCAGTGCACATAATTACTACCTTGATTTTATCTATCATTTCGGTTTTTTCGCCATTCTGCCCCTTTTGGGCCTGATACTGTTCACCGTTTATTCCGTTGTCGGCCAGGCGTCCAGAATCTGGCGGAATCCGGGGTTGCTGGGGGTGTCGGGTGTACTTTTGTTTCTCTTGTTTGTGGACAATATGTTGAAGGTCGGTATGCGTCAGCCTTATTCGGGCATCATCACGTTCTTTCTGTGGGGGGTCGTTATTTCCGCCTGCATCAAACTGAAGCGTGAGCGAAAGGGGGGCGGCGAGATAGACAGCTAAGGCCTTTGTTTGTTGTCGGTTCAAAGGTTGTTTTTGGGTGGGTGGCAACATAATGAAGCCGGGTTATGTTGACTTGAGATGATTTGAGAGGGAGAGTGCGATGCAGTGGGTTGACTTGTCAAAAAAGCTTCGAGTGCTGATTTTTTGTGTTGTTTTTTTATTGTTTTCCGTGGCGCTTATAAAGTATCCGGGGCACGCAACTTATTATGTTTTGTTTAGCGTTGTCGCCAATACGATGCTTTATTTCTGTTTTCGGCAGAAGGCCATTTTTTTTGACACATTTGTCGGGTTGCTCTTCTGGATGGGTTTTTGGCTGAAGCTGACCTTTCGATTAGTATTCATGGGGGGCAATTTTGTCTTGGCTGGCCACTTTGATGGTTCTCCCGAGGCTTTTGACCGAGCCGTTCTGGTGTCGACCTGCGGTTTGTCCGGCCTGCTTTTGGCCAGCTACGTGCGGGGGCGGTTCCTGTTCAACTACCCGAAGGTCGCAGCGGTAGAGTCTCAACCCGGACTGTTTGGGTTCTATGTCGATTATCGAAAATACGTGCTGGTCGCCTTTTTGCTGTTTCTGGTCAGTATTGGCTATCTTAATGTTCATCTGGGAATCTACCAGCGGGGTGAAATCACCAAGACCGTTCTGCCTTTTGGTCTGAATGGGGTCATTACGTGGCTGCTGCTTTTCGGGATGGCCTCTTTTGTCACGATTATTTTGAATTTTGAGCTGAGAATCAATAAGGATAATTACTGGTGGGTAATTGTTTACTCCTTTCTGGAGGGCGTGGTTTCGAGCGCGTCGCAGTTAAGTCGCGGGATGCTGATTAGTACGGGATCCTTGTTGTACGGGGTGTTCTATAACTTCAGGATCAACGCTTTTAAAGTCAGGGCACGCTTTTTTGTTGCGGTGGCATTGGCGTTCGTGTTGCTCTTCGCCAGCTCTGCGGTTTTGGTGACTTATATTCGCACGGTCTCTTATATTCACGCATATGAAGTGTCGGTCTCTCAAAAATCAGCTGATGCTGTTAAAGTGGCGCCTTCGGCGGCTGTTGATGCAACTATCAGGCTAGCTGCTGAATTGCTGGTGGATCGTTGGGTTGGCATGGATGGGGTGATGGCCGTTTCCAGTTACCCACAGTTGGGCTGGGGTGTTTGGAAGCAAGCGTGGCAGGAAGTTTATAATGAAAATGCGTTGAGCTTTTATGATAAAAATCTAATTGACTCAGCCTATAAGGACACCGACACATCGAAATTTCACTTTGTGTCCTTGTCCGGCATCGTGGCGTTCTTTTTTTACCCGGGCTCTTATCTGTTCTTGTTTGTTGCGATGACCCTGCTGGGGATGGGGGCTGCTCTGCTTGAGATGTTCGTTTATAAAGTGGGCGGGAAAAATGTGATTTTGTGCTCCTTGTTAGCGCAAGTAGTCGCTTATCGATTCATGAGTTTTGGCTACGTACCCGCGCAGAGTTACCTGCTTTTTGGGACGATCATTCTCAATGTCCTTTTGATTTATGGCGCTGATAAAATGCTTGGCTACTGGCGGTCTCGATTCGCTTCCTGAGTCGATGTATATTTGTTTGGTTGTGTAAAATATTCTGAGAGTCAGTATGAAAATTTTGGTACTTGGCATCACCGGTATGCTGGGCAGTGCGGTCTTCAAGGCATTCAGCTCCGATCCGGCGCATGAGGCCTGGGGTACGTTGCGCGGCTCAGCGAGCTTGAGATATTTTCCCGAAGCCGATCGTGAGCGCTTGCTCCCGGGTGTGGATGTGCTGGATCAGGACACGCTTGTGACGGTGTTCGCACAGGTTCGTCCGGACGTCGTCATCAACTGCGTCGGGCTGATCAAGCAGCTGGCTGATGCCAAGGACCCGCTGACGGCGCTGCCGATCAATGCCATGTTGCCGCATCGCTTGGCACGGCTTTGTGCCCTGAGCGGTGCACGCCTGGTCCATGTCAGTACCGACTGCGTCTTCTCGGGGCGTAAAGGCGGTTACCTGGAACGTGATCTGTCGGATGCCGAGGATCTGTACGGCAAGTCCAAGTACATCGGCGAACTGCACGATCTGCCCAACGCGATCACCCTGCGCACCTCGATCATCGGGCACGAGTTGAACTCCAATCACTCCCTGGTGGACTGGTTCCTGGCGCAACAAGGCCGTGTGCGGGGTTTTTCCCGGGCTATCTTCTCCGGCCTGCCCACCGCTGAGCTGGCTCGGGTCATGAAAGACTTCGTCCTGCCGCACCCGGAGCTCAATGGCCTGTATCATGTCTCCGCAGAACCGATTGCCAAGCTGGACCTGTTGACCCTGATTGCCCGCCAATACGGCAAGTCCATCGAGATCCACCCAGACGCTGCATTAGTGATCGATCGCTCGCTCAACAGCGAACGCTTCACTCAGGCAACTGGATACAAAGCCCCAACCTGGCCCCGGCTCATCGAGCTGATGCACGCCACTCGCTAACGAATTCGGAAGGTTTACATGTTTGACGACAAGGTATTGATGATCACCGGTGGTACCGGTTCTTTCGGCCATACGGTCCTCAAGCGTTTTCTCAATACCGCTGTGCGCGAGATTCGCATCTTCAGTCGCGATGAGAAGAAGCAGGAAGACATGCGTATTGCCTTGGCCAATGACAAGGTCAAGTTCTACATCGGTGATGTTCGCGATTATGACAGCCTGTCCCAGGCGATGGTCGGTGTGGATTACATCTTCCACGCAGCGGCACTGAAGCAGGTTCCGTCCTGCGAGTTCTATCCGATGGAAGCGGTCCGCACCAACGTGCTAGGCACCGAGAATGTGCTGAATGCCGCCATCGCCAGCGGTGTGCAGCGGGTTGTGGTGTTGAGCACTGACAAAGCGGTCTATCCGATCAACGCCATGGGCATCTCCAAGGCCATGGCGGAAAAACTGATGGTGGCCAAATCGCGCATGATCCCGGCCAAGGGCCCGGTCATTTGTGCTACCCGTTATGGCAACGTCATGGCCTCGCGTGGTTCGGTGATTCCATTGTTCGTCGATCAACTGCGCTCAGGCGAAGTGCTGACGGTGACTGACCCGGAAATGACTCGCTTCCTCATGTCTCTCGAGGACTCGGTTGACCTGGTTCTGCACGCTTTCGAGCACGGCCAGCAAGGTGATCTGTTCATTCAGAAAGCCCCGGCCTCCACTGTCGGCGACCTGGCCGAAGCGCTCAAGCAACTGTTCGGCAAGAGCAACGAGGTCAAGGTTATCGGTACTCGCCACGGCGAGAAGCTGTATGAGTCGCTGGTTTCCCGCGAGGAAATGGCCAAGGCCGAGGACATGGGACGTTACTACCGGATTCCGGCGGATAACCGTGACCTGAACTACAAGAAGTACTTTGTCGAGGGCGAACAGCGGATCTCCGAGCTGGACGATTACACCTCCCACAATACGACGCGCCTGGATGTGCCAGGGATCAAGGAACTGTTGCTCAAGCTCGACTACATCAAGGAGCAACTCGATGCTTAAGGTCATGACGCTGGTCGGCACGCGTCCCGAGCTGATCAAGATGAGCCGGGTCATCGCCGAGTTGGATCGCCAGGTCGATCACGTGCTGGTGCACTCCGGGCAAAACTATGATTACGAACTCAACCAGGTGTTTTTCGACGACCTGGAGATCCGCAAGCCGGATCATTTCCTTGGTGCTGCCGGCGATACGGCCGCCAAGACCATCGCCGAAGTGATTGCCAAGTCGGATGAAATCTTCGAGCTGGAAAAGCCTGATGCGTTGCTGCTGTATGGCGACACCAATACCTGCCTGGCGGTGATCGCCGCCAAGCGTCGCAAGATTCCGGTGTTCCATATGGAAGCGGGTAACCGCTGCTTCGATCAGCGGGTGCCTGAGGAACTGAATCGCAAGGTGCTGGATCACCTCAGTGACATCAACATGGTGCTGACCGAGCATGCTCGCCGTTATCTGATCGCCGAGGGTATTCGCCCGGAAACGATCATCAAGACCGGCTCGCACATGCAGGAAGTCCTCGACTACTACATGCCCAAGATCGAGCAGTCCGATGTGCTGGTGCGCAGCGGCCTGGAGCAGGACAAGTTCTTTATCGTCAGCGCCCACCGCGAGGAGAACGTCGATACGCCGGAGAACCTGCGTGATTTGCTGGATACCCTGCGGGCCCTGGCCGATCACTATGGTTTCCCATTGATCGTTTCGACCCATCCACGTACTCGCAAGCGTCTGGAAGCCTTGGGTGAATCACTCGATCACCCATTGATCCGCTTCGTCAAACCTTTCGGTCTGCTGGACTACATCAAGCTGCAGATGTCGGCATTCTGTGTCCTTTCCGACAGCGGCACGATTACTGAAGAAGCTTCGTTGCTGAACCTGCCAGCCGTCACCCTGCGCAATGCTCACGAGCGTCCTGAGGGGATGGATGAGGGGACGCTGGTCATGAGCGGCCTGAAGCGCGGTTCAGTCATGGATGCGGTACGAGTGGTTACCAGCCAGCATGTTCGCGATCACCGAAAGGTGCCGTTGGTGCCGGACTATCAAGGTGGACCGGTTTCTCTGCAGGTGGTTCGTGTGGTGCTGAGTTACACCGACTACATCAACCGCACTGTGTGGAGCAAAGCTTGAGCGGACTATTTACAAGTTCTTTTAACAGGAGCCAGTGGCCCTGCGGGTTGGTATCGAGAAGACTTGCTTGAGTGGGCGTTGGCGATTGATGTGGATGAGACATTGGAAAAGACCACAAGAGACGCTCTGGCGCATCGAGTGTAAGAGGGAGGAGGGACTTGCAAGCCGGAAGTCGAGCAAAGAAGGATCTTCTAATGCGTGAGCGTTTATTAGGGCTGCCGCGTAGCTACAAGCGTGTCTTGCAGTTGCTCATTGACATTATGCTGGTCTGGGGCTCGCTCTGGCTGGCTTTTGTCGTGCGTCTGGGGATTGAGAAACCGGTGGATCCTTTCGGGGACTATGCCTGGTTGTTCGTGGCCGCGCCGGTGATCACTGTTCCGATATTTGCCCGTTTTGGCTTGTATCGTGCGGTAATGCGTTATTTCGGTAATGACGCCCTGCTCAGTATCTTCAAGGCGGTGACCCTGTCGGCGTTGTTGTTGACGGTCTATGTCTATTTGTACCGCCCGGACGTGCTGGTGCCTCGTTCGCTGATCATCAATTATTGGTGGTTGAGTTTGTTGATGGTCGGCGGTCTGCGCTTGTTCATGCGTCAGTATTTTCTCGGCGACTGGTTTCTCGCCGGCCAGTATGTGCCTTTCCTGCGTCAGGATGACGAGGCCCTCAAGGTTGCAGTCTATGGTGGCGGAGCGGCAGGCAACCAGTTGGTGGCGGCACTGCGCATGGGCAAGGCAATGCGTCCGGTGGCCTTTATCGACGATGACGCGAGTATCGCGAATCGGGTGATTGCCGGCCTTAAGGTCTACCCGTTTGCGGATGTTGCACGGCTGATCGAAGAAACCGGCGCAACTGAAGTATTGCTGGCCATTCCGTCGGTGTCGCGCGCCAGGCGTCGCGAGATCTTGACGGCGCTCGAGTCTTATCCGGTGCATGTGCGCACGATACCGGGTTTCATGGACCTGGCCAGTGGCCGGGTCAGTGTCAGCGATCTACAGGAAGTCGATATCATCGACCTGCTTGGACGTGACACGGTGGCAGCACAGCAAACTCTTTTCGAGCGCTGTATCCGCGGCCAGGTCGTGATGGTGACAGGGGCCGGCGGCTCCATCGGTTCGGAACTGTGCCGGCAAATTCTCACCAGCAAGCCAACGGTGCTGGTCCTGTTCGAGCACAGCGAATTCAATCTCTACAGCATCCAGAGCGAGTTGGAGAAGCTGGTCCACAGTGAAGGGCTGAGCCTGGAGCTGGTGCCGATCCTTGGCTCGATTCGCAACAGTGAGCGCCTGCTGGATGTGATGCGAACCTGGAGTGTGAAGACGGTCTATCACGCCGCGGCGTATAAGCATGTGCCGATCGTCGAGCATAACGTGGCCGAAGGCGTGTTGAACAACGTCCTGGGGACCTTGCAGACTGCGCAGGCGGCAGTGCAAGCGGGCGTTGAGCACTTCGTGTTGATCTCCACCGACAAGGCGGTACGGCCTACCAATGTCATGGGCTGCACCAAGCGGCTGGCCGAGATGACACTACAGGCCCTCAGCCTTGAACCGCAGCCCCTGCTGTTGGGGGAACACTTCACGGCGCCTTGCGCAAACACAACTCGGTTTACCATGGTGCGTTTCGGCAACGTGCTGGGCTCGTCGGGTTCGGTCATCCCGCTGTTTCGCGAGCAAATCAAGCATGGCGGACCGATTACGGTGACCCATCCGAGCATGACCCGTTACTTCATGACCATTCCCGAGGCTGCGCAACTGGTGATCCAGGCGGGCTCCATGGGGCAGGGTGGTGATGTGTTCGTACTCGATATGGGACAACCGGTGAAGATCGCCGATCTGGCGGAAAAAATGGTCCACCTGTCTGGCCTTTCCGTGCGTAGCAAAGAACGTCCCAATGGGGACATTGCCATCGAGTTCACTGGGCTGCGCCGTGGCGAAAAACTCTACGAGGAGTTGTTGATCGGTGACAATGTCTGCCCGACCGAACACTCGATGATCATGCGCGCCAACGAGGAGCATCTGCCCTGGGAGGACTTCAAGCTGGCGATTTCAGCGCTGCTGGAGGCTGTCGCGGAGGATGACTATGGGCGGGTTCGTACGCTGCTATGCGAGACGGTCAACGGCTATGCGCCGGAGTGCCAGATCGTCGACCTGACTCATCAGCGACGTCAGGTTTCGGGGCATTTCGGCGGCGTTTGACTGATTCGGACGCTGAACAGTCGTCCCCACGCTGACGTGGGGACGACCAGGTACTCAGTGCAACTTCAACCGTGGATCCGTCCCTCGTCCGATCCGGCTGCCCAGCATCAGCATCAGTGTACGGAAGGTGCCATATAGCGCCATCTGGTGCATCCGGTACAGCGAGATATAGAACATCCGCGCCAGCCAGCCCTCCAGCATCACGCTGCCGGTCAGGTTGCCCATCAGGTTGCCGACGGCGGAAAACCGCGACAGCGAAATCAGCGAGCCGTAATCGGTATAGCGATACTCCGGCAGGCTCTTGCCTTCGATGCGCAGTTTCAGCGACTTGGCCAGCAATGACGCCTGTTGATGCGCCGCCTGTGCCCGTGGCGGCACATTGCGGTCGCTGCCCGGCTGCGGGCAGGCCGCGCAGTCACCGAAGGCGAAGATATTCTCGTCGCGGGTGGTCTGCAGCGTCGGCAATACCTGGAGCTGGTTGATCCGGTTGGTTTCCAGGCCATCGATGTCCTTGAGAAAGCCCGGTGCGCGAATCCCAGCGGCCCAGACCTTGAGGCTCGCCGCGATCACCTGGCCGTCGGCGGTCACCAGGTTCTCGGCGGTGACTTCGCTCACCGCCGCATTGGTCATGACCCGGACCCCGAGTTTCTCCAGGGTCTTGTGCACCGGCCCGCCGATGCGCTCCGGTAGGGCCGGCAGCACGCGCGGGCCGGCCTCGATCAGGGTGATGTGCATGTTTTCCGGCTTGATGCGATCCAGGCCGTAGGCCGCCAGCTCATGGGCGGCGTTATGCAACTCGGCCGCCAGTTCCACGCCGGTGGCACCGGCGCCGACAATCGCCACGCTGATCTGCTCGACCGCATCGGTTTGCTCTGCATGGGCACGCAGGTAGTGGTTGAGCAACTGCTGGTGGAAGCGCTCGGCCTGTTTGCGGGTGTCGAGGAACAGGCAGTGTTGCGCCGCGCCCTGGGTGCCGAAATCATTGGTGGTGCTGCCCACCGCGATCACCAGCGAGTCGTAGGCCAGTTCACGGGCAGGCAGCAGCTCCACGCCGTTTTCGTCGTAGGTGGCGGCCAACTGGATTTTTTTCTGCTCGCGATCGAGCCCGCTCATGCGCCCCAGCTGGAACTCGAAGTGGTTCCATTTCGCCTGGGCGACATAGTTGAGCTCGTCGGCCGAAGAGTCGAGGGAGCCGGCCGCCACTTCATGCAGCAGGGGCTTCCAGATGTGCGTCAGGTTCGCGTCGACCAGCATGATGCTGGCAATGCCGCGCTTACCCAGAGTCTTACCCAGGCGGGTCGCCAACTCCAGGCCGCCGGCGCCGCCGCCGACGATCACGATACGATGGTTCATGGGGATATCTCGCAAGGCTAAAGGAAATCTGTGCCTGGGTTATCCGGGCGAGCGCGAGGCAGCTCATAGCACCAGGTAACTCAGGAGGCGGCTCAACAGGCCCAGGCCAATGACCGCGCTCAGCACCACCACCAGGAGCATCCACGGCCGAAAGGGCCGGCGCTCGACTTGATGTTGGGGGAGCTGCAAATACTGATCGACATGTTGCTGGTCGTCGGGGTTCAGGCGGCTGGTCATGAGAGCCTCGTCAGGTAGACGTCACTAGCGTGCTTTGTATCACTGGCGCGGCGATTGCGCCATGGGCTTACAAGCTGATGCCCACGTCGAAAACAATACTGCGCCCCAGATTGCCGCGCAGGAAGTCCGGGGCATCGGGGTGGGCGAACAGCACCCGGGCGAACGTCGGCCCTACCAGCGACAGCGAGCGCCAGCCCTGGCGCAGGTATTCGGTCGGGGGTGGGAAGTGGCTGTTGAGGTCCAGCACTTCGCGCTTGAGGCTGGCGAAAGCGATGATATCCAGTTCAGCCAGGTCCAGCCCGCGTTCCTGGTAGTTGTGGGCTTTCTTGCGCAGGGTCGGTGCCAATCGCTGCAGCAGCTCGGAGGCGGGAATACGCCTGGGCTTGGCTTCGCGGCGCACCAGTTGGCTCAGGGAAAAGGCGCTGCGTCGGCGCTGCAACTCCTCGCGCCATTCATCGTTGAGCCGCCGGCCCTCGTCGAGGACGAAGAACACTTCAAAGCAGGCATCGCGAAACAGCACGTCCGGCGGCTCCTGGGCCGGGAGGAAGTCTTCGGCACGATAGGCAATGTTCAGCCCTTGCAGCAGGCGTTGGCAGACCCAACGCTCACGCTCCCACTTGCGGGCATTGGAAAGAAACGTGTTGGCTTGCTCGGCCTGGATGGTCAGCAAACGTAAAAAGTCTGAGTCGTCCATGGCCCAAGCTTAGCGTCGAATCTGTAACGTCAGGAAGTCTGGGGAAATTTTTGTCGACTCGGAGCATCGTAAAGTGCGGTATAGACTGTAGGGCTCAAGCCGGAAGGCGTTGTTTTCGAGTCCACGGAGGGTGGGGATGTCTTTATGATCGGCGCGCAATTGCTATCGCCCGCCAGCCTGGTCATCGGCTGGCTGATCTATCTGCCGGTGGTTGCCTGGGCGATCTGGCGTGCGCCCTGGGTCGAGCTGTTCACCGACAGTCGCCGCCAGCACCTGCTGTTCGGGACGGTCTTCGCCCTGTTCCTGCTCTGGTTGGTGCGGCGCGACTTCGACACCGGCGTGTCCTATCACTTTATCGGCCTGACGGCGGTGACCCTGCTGCTGGACTGGCCGCTGGCGATTGTCGGTGGCCTGGTGGCGCAGCTCGGCCTGGTGCTGCTGGGGCGCCAGGACCTGGTGGCGCTCGGCGTCAACGGCACCTTGCTGATCCTGCTGCCGGTGCTGGTGACGGAGACCTGCGCGATCCTGGTGGAGCGGGCACAGCCGCGTAATCCCTTTGTGTATATCTTCTGCTCGGGCTTCTTCGCTGCCGCCCTGGCGGCCTTGCTCTGCTTGCTGTCGACCCTGGGCTTGCTGTGGTTCGATGAGCGTTTTGCCCTGCCGGAGTGGCTGGAGGATTTTGTCGGCTACCTGTGGTTGCTGATTTTTCCCGAGGCCTTTATCAACGGCATGCTGGTCAGCGCGCTGGTGGTGTTCTGTCCGGAGTGGCTGGAAACCTTCAACCGCACACGCTACCTGTCGGCACCCTGGAAGGACAACGAGCCCCGTTGACCTGGGTCAATCCCGCTGGATCGCGCCACGACCATGCTGCGGAAAAAACCGGGAGCAAGGTCATGAGTGTGTACGAATGGGCGCGTCAGGAAGTGCGGGCCAGCCTGGAGGCGGCGCACGCAGCGGGGTTTGAACCGGGGCTGGGCCTGCGTGCCTTGCTCAGCGCGGTGGTGCAGCAGAGCAAGGCGGTGCGCAGTGCGGAGGATCTGGCGGACGAGCTGCAATTTCTCGCCGAGAACCTCGATGACGACCAGGACTACGGCTTTATGCGACCCTGATCTGCTGGCGATCAGTGGGCGCGGGGCGGTAGATCGTCGGAGAACAGATCGTCCTCGGCGTCGGGGCTGACGGGAATCTTGTGTTCCTCCGAGGCCCAGGCGCCGAGGTCGATCAGTTTGCAGCGGTCGGAGCAGAACGGCCGCTGGGGATTGGCGGCGGTCCATTCCACGGGGGCGCCGCAGGTCGGGCATTCAACGGTCAAGGGTTGGCTCATGAGTGGCCTCCACGCAAAGTCAGATAAAAGTGATGCAGGCGCTCGACCTCGCTGTGCAACCAGGTCAGGTCGCGGTCGTTGACCAGCACATCGTCGGCATGGCGCAGGCGTTCTTCGCGGCTGGCCTGGACCTTGAGGATGGACTGCACCTGTTGCTCGCTGGTCTGGTCCCGTTGCAGGGTGCGCTGGATCTGCAGCGCCTGCGGGGCATCGATCACCAGCACGCGCTGGGTGTTCTTGTATTGTCCTGATTCCACCAGCAGCGGCGACACCAGGATCGCGTAGGGCGATTGCGCGCGGGCCAGATGGCTGGCGATTTCTTCGCCGATCAGTGGATGCAGCAGGGCTTCGAGCCAGCGCCGTTGTTCCGGTGCTTCGAAGATCAGCGTGCGCAGGGCGGCGCGGTCCAGTTGGCCGTCGGCTTGCAGCACGCCGGGGCCGAAGTGCTCGGCGATCTTCGCCAGCGCCGGACGGCCGGGCTCGACTACCCAGCGTGCGGCGTGATCGGCGTCCACGGTGTGGATGCCCAGGTCGCTGAAGTGTTGCGCCGCTGCGCTCTTGCCGCTACCGATGCCGCCGGTGAGGCCGAGAATCCAGGGTGTTGAAACGGCTGTGGTCATTTGAAACCGGCAAACTGCAGATAGGAAGCGGTTATTTGACCACCCCAGAGCAAGGCAATCCAGCCGGCAATCGCCAGATAGGGACCGAAGGGGATCGGCGTCGAGGTCTGGGCGTTGCGCAGGCGCAGCAGAATCAGGCCCAGCACGGCGCCCACCAGGGATGACAGCAGGATGGTCAACGGCAGGATCTGCCAGCCGCCCCAGGCGCCGAGCATCGCCAGCAGCTTGAAGTCGCCATGGCCCATGCCTTCCTTGCCGGTGAACAGCTTGAATACCCAGTAGACCGACCAGAGGCTCAGGTAGCCGGCCACGGCGCCCCACAGGGCATTGTCCAGGCTGGTGAACACGCCGAAGTGGTTGGCGATCAGGCCAAGCCAGAGCAGCGGCAGGACCAGGGCGTCAGGCAGGAGTTGGTGATCGACATCGATCAGACTCATGGCCAGCAGGCCCCAGGTCAGTACCAGCATCAGGCCGGCGGGCCAGCCAAAACCGAAATGCCAGGCGACAAAGGCCGAGAGCAGGCCGCAGGCCAGTTCGGTCAGTGGGTAGCGTTTGCTGATGGGGGTCTTGCAGCTGGAACATTTGCCGCGCAGCAGGGCATAGCCGATCAGTGGCAGGTTTTCCCAGGGGCGGAGCTGGTGATTGCAGTGCGGGCAATGGGAGTGGGGCAGTATCAGGTTGTAGGTCGGGCCTGGCGCGGGTTGGGGCAGGCCGAGGACTTCGTGGGCCTGGGTGTGCCAGTCGCGTTCGAGCATTTTCGGCAGGCGCCAGACCACGACGTTGAGGAAGCTACCGACGATCAGGCCTAGGAGCAGGGCGAATGCAGCAAAGGCCAGCGGTTGACTGGCCAGGAAGTCGGGTAGAGGCATGTTCAGATGGCGGATCCGAGTTTGAAGATAGGCAGGTACATGGCAATCACCAAGCCCCCGACAATGATGCCAAGCACGGTCATGATCATGGGTTCCATCAGGCTCGTGAGGCTGTCGACCATATTGTCGACCTCGGCTTCATAGTAAGTCGCGACCTTGTCGAGCATGTCGTCCAGGGCGCCGGACTCTTCACCGATCGCCGTCATCTGGATGGCCATGTTCGGAAATACGCCAGTGCTCCGCATGGAGAAGTTCAACTGCATGCCGGTGGAGACATCCTGCTTGATGCGATTGACTGCATTCTTGAAGACGATATTGCCGGTGGCGCCGGCTACGGAGTCAAGAGCTTCGACGAGTGGCACACCGGCGGCGAAGGTGGTGGAGAGGGTGCGGGCGTAGCGGGCGACGGCTGACTTGTAGAGTAGGCCGCCGATGATTGGAGCCTTCAACAGTGTCCTGTCCATCCAGTTGCGAAAGCGCTCGGACTTCTTGTGTGCCCGTTTCAGGCAATAGATGGCTGCCACCAGCGCCAGGATAATGATCCACCACCACTCCTGTACTACGTTGGAGAGCCCGATCACCATCAGGGTGAAGGCTGGAAGGTCCGCGCCAAAACCCTTGAAGATTGCCTGGAACTGCGGCACGACCTTGATCAGCAGGATCCCGGAAACAATGATTGCCACGAGCACGACGGCAATGGGGTAGTTCATTGCCTTCTTGATCTTGGCTTTCAGGGCTTCGGTTTTCTCCTTGTAGGTCGCAACCCGCTCCAGCAGGCTTTCCAGCGCACCGGCCTGCTCACCCGCATCCACCAGGTTGCAGTAAAGGTCGTCGAAGTACTCCGGTTGCTTGCGCAAGGCGCTCGCGAAGCTGTTACCGGCGGCGACTTCCTGCTTGATATCGTCCACCAGCTTGCGCATGTTCGGGTTTTCGAAGCCCTCGCCGATGATGTCGAAGGACTGCAACAACGGCACGCCGGCTTTCATCATTGTCGCCATCTGACGGGTGAACAGCGCGATATCCAGGGGCTTGATACGCTTGCCCTTGCTGAAGAGCGAGGTGCTTTTTTTTCGTACCCGGCCCGGGTTGATGCCTTGCTTGCGTAGCTGTGCCTTGACCAGCGCCGGGTTGTGGCCGGTGAGCTCACCGGACATCTTGTTGCCTTTTTTGTCGGTGCCTTCCCAGGCATAAAGGCCGACTTTTACTGCTTTGGTCGCCATGCTTTAGTCCTTGGTCACGCGATTGACTTCTTCGAGGCTGGTCAGCCCTTGCATGGCTTTTTGCAGGCCCGAGGTGCGCAGGTCATTGAAACCGTCCTTGCGCATCTGGGTGGCGATCTCGATGGAGTTGCCTTCGGCCATGATCAGCCGTTGCAGGTCCGGGGTGTTCTTGACTACTTCGTAGATCCCGATCCGGCCCTTGTAGCCACCGTTGCATTGCTCGCAACCGACAGGTTCGTAGATCTTAAAGGTGCCGATTTTCTCCGGTAGGAAACCTTCCTTGATCAGAGCTTCCTCGGGGACGTCGATTTCCTTCTTGCAGTGGCTGCACAGTTTGCGCGCCAGCCGCTGGGCGATGATCAGGTTTACCGAGGTGGCGATGTTGAAGCCGGGAATGCCCATGTTGTGCAGGCGGGTCAGGGTTTCCGCTGCGCTGTTGGTGTGCAGGGTGGACAGGACCATGTGGCCGGTTTGGGCGGCCTTGATGGCGATCTCGGCGGTTTCCAGGTCGCGGATCTCACCGACCATGATCACGTCCGGGTCCTGGCGCAGGAACGAACGCAGGGCCTGGGCGAAGTCCAGGCCCTGTTTCGGGTTGACGTTGACCTGGTTAATGCCTTCCATGTTGATTTCCACCGGGTCTTCGGCGGTGGAGATGTTGATGTCCACGGTGTTGAGGATATTCAGGCCGGTGTAGAGCGAAACGGTTTTACCCGAGCCGGTGGGGCCGGTGACCAGGATCATGCCCTGCGGCTGTTTCAGGGCCGCCATATAGAGGTCCTTCTGATCCGGTTCGTATCCGAGCGCATCAATACCCATCTGGGCGCTGGAAGGATCGAGGATCCGCATCACGATTTTTTCGCCCCACAGCGTCGGCAGGGTGTTGACCCGGAAGTCGATGGCCTTGGTCTTGGAGATACGCATCTTGATGCGTCCGTCCTGGGGTTTTCGGCGCTCGGAGATATCCAGGTTGGCCATGACCTTCAGGCGTGCGGCGATACGGGTGGCGAGATGGATCGGCGGTTTGGCGACTTCGCGCAGGATGCCGTCGGTGCGCAGGCGAACGCGGTAGACCTTTTCATAGGGTTCGAAGTGCAAGTCCGAGGAGCCGCCCTTGATGGCATCCAGCAGCATTTTGTTGACGAAGCGTACCACCGGGGCATCGTCGGCATCCTGGCCGGCGATCTGTTCGTGCTTCTTGTCGTCGACCGACTCGATATCCAGGCCTTCGAGGTCGACATCGCCCATGTCTTCGAGGCCAGTGGCGTTGCTGTCGAAGAATTTGTCGATGGCGTCGGTGAGCTTGTCGTCCTCTACCAGGATGGCCTCGGTCGTGAGGCCGGTGCTGAACTGGATATCGGTAATCGCCTGGTGATTGCTAGGATCGGAAATGCCGACGAACAATTTATTACCACGCCGCCAGAGTGGCAGCACATGGTGCTGGCGGATCAGCTTCTCGCTGACCAGGCCTTTGGGTTGGCTTTCCTTGTCGAGGCAGCTCAGGTCGAGTAAGGCAACACCGAAATGCTCCGAGGCGATTTCTGCGACCTGGCGGCTCTTGACCAGTTTGTTCTGCACCAGATAGCTGACAAGGGACACCCGATTGCGCTGGGCCTGTTGATACGCCTGCTGAGCGTTCTTGTCGGTAATCAGCTCGGCAGCCACCAGTTGCTTGGCCAGACCGGAAAGGGCGATATCGTTCATTTGAGCACCAAACACAAACAGTCGGAGACTTATAGCGTAGTCGGGCGATGGTGCCAAATCGGGGGTGGGTAGGTGACAAAAAATGTCAGGTTTTGTTGTTTTGAAGCAGCACTCCGAGCCTGGAAGGGCATTTTAATCGATGCGTAGCTGTACTGTGAGGCATGGCACGGGCTGTGCTTTGCTTGGTTGAGTCATCACGCCTTTGCTCACGTTTGGAGACGAAATATGAATGCTCAGAAGGGTTTCACCTTGATTGAACTGATGATCGTTGTGGCGATCATCGGTATTTTGGCGGCGATTGCCTTGCCGGCTTACACCGTCTACACGCAGAAAGCGCGCTTTTCTGAAGTGAATACCTTGGCCGATTCCTATAAGACGGCCGTGGCGATCTGCATCAATGACCTCGCCTCCACCACCAACTGTACGGCGGGCTCCAACGGTATCCCGACAATTCCTTCGGCCACTACTAACTTTGCTTCTGGTTCTGTGACGGGTGGCCATATTGTCCTGACCGGGACCGCGGCAGCGGGTGGCTGGGTAACCGATCTCACGCCTACTTCCAACGGTGGTGCTACAACCTGGACTCAGAACGGTAGTTGCGCGGCGCAGAATGCCTGTAAGTAATAGTTGATGTTATGCGTGGGGCTTAGTAGTTCAGCGTAGTGAAATAGACCGGCATTCCGTTCAAGGCATGCCGGTTTTCATAAGCGCCGAGCTTTTGAACGACAGAATATAGGAACGCCATGGTTTCGCGCCGATTGATTTTTTTGTTGCTTGCCGTTCTTTCCGCTGGCCTTTTGCTGATACTTTGTTTTTCCTTCCTGAATAATCCCCTGATTTTTGACGATGAACCCTTTTTCCGGGACGGCGGGCCCGCCACCATACTATCCATGGGCTTTAACCTGAGCCCGCGGTTATGGGTGTACGACTCCCTGGCCACCGGCTTCGTCTATCTTAGCGACAAGATCATCTGGTTGAGAGTGGGGAACCTGATTCTTCATGGCTGCACGGCTTTGGCGCTCTTTGGTTTTGTGCGTCAGCTTCTCAACAGTCTGGAGAACCGCACTTCTTTTTTTCTGAATACCGATACGACAGCCTTTATCGTCGCTTTTCTATTTGCCATACACCCGCTGTCTATTCTGACCCAGGGGTACCTCATTCAGCGCACCATCGTGTGTGCCACTCTTTTTGGTTTGCTGGGCCTGTGGGCTTTCTGGCAGGGCCTCTGCGGGAAGCGTTGGGCTCTTTGGGCGTCCTGCCTGTGTATTCTGCTGTCCCTGTATGCCAAGGAGCATGCGGTGATGCTGCCGGCGCTGTGCTTTCTGTTGTGGGTATTGCATCGCCGTAGTCGATTCCCCGCATCATTCGGTACCCGGGAGATTTTTTCGGTATTTGCGGTGCAGGCGATTATTGCCGTGTCCGTCGTACTCTGGGCCAAGGGCGTGATCGGTAATGCCTATGAGATCAAGAGCGAAGAAGTGCTCAGCGAGGAAGTATTCCAGCCGAATGGCTCGCTTTATGTGTTGAGCGTGCTGAATCAGATGGGGCTGTTCTTCAAGTACCTTTTGATCCTGATCTTGCCTCAGGGCAGCACCCTGGGGCTTGATCTTCGGGTGCCGTTTCCCCTGAGTTACGGTGTCTGGTGGGCTTGGGCCGGTCTGGTGGCGTTTTTTGCCTATGGCCTGGCAGCTTTCGGATTGCTGCTGCGTGGGGCGAGTAAAGGTCTCCTGGGGTTCGCATTGCTGTTCCCATGGGTGCTGTTTGCGACGGAGTTGGTGACGGTCCGATTGCAGGAGCCCTTTGTGCTGTATCGCAGTTATCTCTGGATACCGGGGTTGTTCATTGCCTTGGCACTGGGGTTGCGACGACTCAAGAAAATCTATTTGGTCACCTTGATTCCTGTTTTTGCGCTTTACCTGTTCGGGCTTTCCTATGATCGCTTGATGACCTTGTCTATGCCTGTATTGGTGTGGAATGAAGCGGTTCAATACTATGAGGCCCAGGGCGATAAACCGGGGCTTTTTGGCGGCTACCGGGTTTACTACAATCTGGGGGTCACCTACCTGGATGCGGGTTTCGTTGATACGGCGTTGGAGAATATTGATAAATCAATAACGCTGAAGCCGAAATATGAATATGCGTATTATCAGCGGGGCAAGATTTTTCTTCTGCGTGGAAAGGCAGCAGAAGCCAAGTTGGAGTTCGAGCATGCCATAAGCCTCAGGCCCAGCTATGCAAGGCCTTACGTCGGTATGGCTGACGCATTGAAAAGTCTGGGCCAGCCTGACGAGGCTCAACGCTACCTTGAGCTTGGATGCAACCAAGGCAGCCAGCTTGCCTGCGAGCGAGCTCACCCCAAGCCACTCTTGATGTTGGCTCCGAAAGCTTGAACCGTCTGTACGCTGCCTGAAATGGACATTCCGAGGCCCTGATGGACGCTACCTGGACAGGGCGAACTGGCTCGGCTTCGGCCCCATGCACTTCGCCGATATCCACAACCCCATCGCTACTGCGACCGTGTTGTTCCTGATCTATGTGGCGATCCGCGACGTTCCCCATCTGGACGAGCGCAACAAACTCTACCAACAGCAAGACGGCGGCCATTTCCAACCGCGCTTCCGGGCTCAGGGCGTGATTGCGATCAAACCCGAGTAGCTTGCCCGCTACGGCGTCGGATGCTAGCTTTAGCGCCAAGCCGGTGTAGCTCAGTCGGTAGAGCAGCGCACTCGTAACGCGAAGGTCGTAGGTTCGATTCCTATCTCCGGCACCACATCAAGATCGGCTCGTTTCAACCCATCTGAAGAATCCCCGTAGGCCAAGACCTAGCGGGGATTTATCTGCCTCAATCCATCCAGACCTTTGCGCTTTTCCTGGTGCGGTAATCAGTCGGGCTCGTGTTCTTCGAGGGCCTTGCCGCGTCGAACCTGCAACACCTTCGATATGGTGTTTCGGACATGATTATCGACTACGCCAAGCAGGCGTTTTCCATGCTCCTCAGGTCGGCCGCTGAATGAGGTCACATGGAAATACTCGTCACTGTCAGGCGACGTCTTCGAGAAGTAGTAGTTGGACACACAGCAGCGCGGGGTGTCGACGACGACCTTGCTGACGGAGTGCCACGAGTCGCGGTTCGTATCCATGACGACCAGTCTGTTGAACGCCGAAACGATGGTCTTTTGCTTCTTGACCTTCGTATCCCACAGCTCAAAGTTCCCACCGTTCTCCAGAACCCAGTCAGGGGTCACGTAATACAGGAGGTTCAGGCGCCGATAAAGGCCTCGACCGCCGTCGTGACTGTTGTCGATGTGCGGGTTCAGAAAGTTATCCTTGAACATCATCGACAAGCCACCGGCATAAAGGGATGGATCAGGGATGATGCTCTCGACGCCAACCAGCTCGGCTACCTTGCCAACCACTTCAGGACTCTGCATCGCGTATGTGATATCGCGCAGAATCTTGGGGCGATCCGCTAAATTTGCCAGGGTTTTCTTTTTTTCGCGGAACGATTGCTGGTCAAGAAAACCGTCAGCGTTACGCGGAAAGGCGGCATAAACATCCAGGGCTACTTCGTCAGGAAGAAGGTCTTCGATAACGAAATGGCGTGTGTGGGTGCCTTTCGGATTGTTCCACTGTTCTTGGATATCTTCCCGGCAGTCCTCAAGGCGATCGACGATGAGTGCTGCTATGTCTTTGAGGTCCATTTCAATTCCTGACTGGATTGATGATTTATTCGTGGCCGGCATTTTCATGTTGGGGGCCTGATTTATCAAACTATTTTGATAGTGCTGCAGGTCGGCTGGTCCTGTTCCGACGGAAAAGTACATCAGCAAATACGCGCGCCCTCTCAAGCCTCTCCTTGGCCCAATGAATGTGGGGGCCGCACACCTAGGGGGGCATCTGTGACCTGCGCCTGCGACCTCATCCACGTCCGAAAATGGCGAGAACAGCCCCATCACCGATGCTAGTCTCTGCCCATGAACACGACCCCAGCTTCCTCATTCCCCTCGGCCGATATCTGTGAAAAGGCCCGCCTGAGCCGCGATGCGCGCTTCGACGGGGTGTTTTTCACCGCGGTGCTCAGCACCCGGATCTATTGCCGTCCGGTCTGCCCGGCGCGTCCGCCCAAGGTCGAGAACGTGCAGTACTACCCCAGTGCCGCCGCCGCCGAGGCCCTGGGCTTTCGGCCCTGTCTGCGTTGCCGTCCCGAGCTGGCGCCGGGCAACAATATCTGGCTGCACGGCGAACATCTGGTGGCCCGTGGGCTGAAGCTGATTCACGAAGGCTTTCTCGCCGAACAGTCTCTCGACGATCTCGCCGCCCGGCTCGATGTCGGCGCCCGGCAACTGCGGCGCCTGTTCGTCAGGCACCTCGGCGCACCGCCCATCGCGGTCCATGCCACCCAGCGCCTGTTGTTCGCCAAGCAATTGCTGACTGAAACCACACTGCCGATCACCGAAGTGGCACTGGCCTCGGGTTTCCAGAGTCTGCGCCGTTTCAACTCGGCTTTTGCCGAAGCCAATCACGCGCCGCCCCGGGAGTTTCGTCGCAAGCCGTTGGCCAATGCCAACAACGCCTTGGTTCTGCGCCTGGGCTATCGGCCACCCTACGATTTCAAGGCATTGCTGGCGTTCCTCGGCAGTCGGGCCTTGCCGGGTATCGAGGTGGTCGACGAGCACGGCTATAGGCGAGTCTTCGGCAGCCGTGAATCGCCCAGTTGGCTGCAGGTCAGTGCTTGGCCGAATGGCGCTCATGCCCTGAAACTGGAACTGTTCAATGTCCCGCCCGGCCAGATGCTGCCGGTGGTCACGCGGATTCGCCGGATGTTCGACCTCGATGCCGACCCGCAGGCCATCGTCGCCACCCTAGGCGCCTGCCCGGTGCTCGCGCCGCTGGTCGAACGCTATCCCGGGCAACGGCTGCCAGGCGGCTGGGACGGTTTCGAGATTTCGGTGCGGGCGGTGTTGGGGCAGCAGGTTAGTGTGGCGGCGGCACGCACCCTGGCGTCGCGGCTGCTGAGCCGTTTCGGGACTGTCCTTGAAACACCTCCGGCACCGGGGCTGGATCGGCTGTTTCCGGCGCTGGAGCAGTTGGTCGACGCGGACCTGGGTTCAATCGGTGTGATCAGGACGCGCACCGCCACCATCCAGGGGATCGCTCGGGCCTTGCTGGACGGTCGGGTGAGTTTTCGGACAGAACAACGTCTCGATGATTTCGTCAAAAGCTGGGTCGCCCTACCGGGGATTGGCGAATGGACCGCGCACTACATCGCCATGCGCGCGCTCAATCATCCCGACGCCTTTCCGGCGGCGGACCTGATTCTACGCCGTGAGGTGGTCAGGGATGTACCGCCCTTGAGTACCAAGGCCCTGGAAGCACTCGCCGAAGACTGGCGTCCGTGGCGCGCCTATACGGTGATGTACCTGTGGCGTGGGGCGAGCGAGGCCGAATCGATACGCAGGAGTCAAAAATGACAGCAAGCCGGATCTACTACGACATCATCCCTTCGCCCATCGGCCCGCTGATGCTGGTGGCCGATGACGACGGGCTGCGCGAAGTGCGCTTCGAGCTGGACTATCGGCCGCAGACACCATTGGTGGGCTGGCTGCATGCGCCGGACAAGCTGGCGCAGGTGCGTACGCAGTTGGAGGAGTACTTCGCCGGCGAGCGCGTCGAGTTCGATCTGAAGTTGAATATGTTGGGGACGGATTTTCAGAAAGATGTCTGGCAGGCCCTGGTGACCATTCCCTACGGGGTGACCACCAGCTATGGCGAAATTTCCCGGCAGATCAATCGGCCCAAGGCGTCACGGGCGGTCGGGGCGGCCAATGGACGCAATCCGGTGCCGGTGATCGTGCCCTGTCATCGGGTGATTGGCAGCAACGGCACCTTGACCGGGTTCGGCGGCGGGCTGGCGGCCAAGCAATGGTTGCTGGAGCATGAGGCGCAGCGTTTTTCGTTGCGTTGAGCTGCTGGGAACCCAATCCTGTAGGAGCCGGCTTGCCGGCGATGGTGATATTGCTAACACCATCGAAAAGCCAGCCTGCCGGCTGATCGCGAGCAAGCTTGCTCCCACACGGTTATACGGCAGGGGTGTTGCGCCTGTCAGAGACTCAAGCGCATCGACAGGTCCACCGCCTTCACATCCTTGGTCATGGCGCCAATGGAGATGTAGTCCACGCCCGTCTCGGCAATCGGCCGCAAGGTGCGTTCATTGATCCCGCCGCTGGCTTCCAGCTTGGCCTGGCCGGCATTCAGGCGCACCGCTTCGCGCATATCGTCCAGGCTCAACTCATCGAGCATGATGATGTCCGCCCCCGCCGCCAGCGCTTGCTTGAGCTCGTCCAGGCTCTCCACCTCGATCTCCACCGGCTTGCCCGGGGCGATCCTGTGCGCCGCAGTGATCGCCTGGGCGATCCCGCCACACGCGGCAATATGGTTTTCCTTGATCAGGAACGCATCGTACAAGCCAATCCGGTGGTTATGACAACCGCCGCAGGTCACCGCGTACTTCTGCGCCAGGCGCAAACCCGGCAAGGTCTTGCGCGTATCCAGCAGCTTGACCGCGGTATCGGCGACCTGGTCGGCGTAATACCGCGCATGGGTCGCGACCCCGGATAGCAACTGCAGGAAGTTCAGTGCGCTGCGTTCGCCACTGAGCAGCGAGCGCGCCGGGCCGCCCAGGTGGAACAGCGGCTGGTTCGGCTGCACCCGGTCGCCGTCGCGCACTTGCCAATGCACGGCGACCCGCGAATCGAGTTGACGAAACACGGCATCGACCCAGGCCGTACCGGCAATGGTCGCCTCGTCACGGCTGATGATGGTGGCCTTGGCCAGGCGCTCGGCGGGGATCAACTGCGCGGTGATGTCGCCACTACCGATGTCCTCGAGCAACGCACGGCGCACGTTGGCTTCGATTTCGGCGGTCAGGTCGGCGAGGCGTAGATTCGGCATAACGGACTCCACAAACAAAGTGCCTGGATTATAGAGGCAGGGCGCCGCCCAACGCCAAGGCGCGTGACCCGACACTGACCTTCGGCCCTGCCTTTGGTCGCTCGCCATGGGGGTTTTGCCTGACCGGCGGTCTGTTTCCATGGATTTATAAAAAGGAATTGCAGAGGGCCACTAGTAAAAGTGACATCTTTTGCAAGATAATCCGACTTGTAATTGACGTCATAGCTTTGACGTCTCTGTGATTTGCCGATTATCGATAGCCGCTGAGCGCCTCAGGTGTTCGCCGAGAAGCGCTTGTGAGCTATCTTGCTCGCCCGCGCGTAAACCGATCCTTCATACAGAACTGACAGAACCACTGCGGCAGGAGGCTTTGATGCAAATTGACGGAAAAGTCGTGCCCTTGCACAAGGCGTCCGACGACCAAGCGACGCCGTCGCCGCTTGCCCGTTTGCCCGTGGTTCTCACCCAGGTGCGTGACAAGGCCGCCCAGCAGCTCAAGCACGGCTTGCAGGTGCTGTTCGATAACGCCGACGACACCTTGTTCGAGATGGCCGACAAGGCCCAGAACAACGTCGACCAGAACACCTTTTTCGAAGCCATGCGCGACCTGCGCCTCAAGCGCAAGAGCATCGAGCGCGGCTTTCTCGAGCGGTTTTTCGAAGCCTTTGACCGACTGGGCCAATACGACGTCAGTGAGCCGACGCTGTCCACGGCGGTGTCCTACGAAGCCCTGGCGCTGGTGCCCAACGATGAGCTCGAGCGCACCGTGGCCCTGGATGCCATGGTCGCCAAGGTGCTCAGCCGCGACGGTTTTGCCCTGGGGCAACTCAGCACCCGCTTCAATGCCCTGATCACCCGGCGTGTCGACGACGCGAGCAATCCCATGGGCCCGGCGATGCTCTGTGAATATTTCCTCGAGGCCGGGCGCAACCTCGGGGTGGAGATCAAGGTCAAGCTGATCATCCTCAAGCTGTTCGAGAAATATGTCCTCAGCGACGCCGACCAGTTGTATGCCGAAGCCAATCAGTTGCTGATCGCCACCGGTGTCTTGCCGGAGCTCAAAGCCGCCCCGGCGCGGCGCACCAGCGATCGTTCGCCGGCCAGCGTACGTGGCCGCGAGGCCCCGACGGCCAGCATCAAGCCCCTGGATGAAAGCGTGCAGGAAGTCTTTGCCGCCTTGCAGGAACTCCTGCTGCATGTGCGCGGCAGCATGGCGCCCAAGCTCGAGGCCGGTTCCGAAGTCCAGCCGATTTCCACCAACGACCTGCTGCGCCTGCTCTCGCATCTGCAGCAATATGTGCCGGAGCCCAGCTCGGCGGAAGACTTCGACCTGCGCAATCAGCTGGAACAGCTGTTGACCCGGGTCAGCGTGAAAAGCGGTAAGTCCCGGGTGGTCGGGGGCATGGACGAGGACGTGATCAACCTGGTCGCGATGCTCTTCGAATTCATCCTCGATGACCGGGTCCTTCCTGATTCGTTGAAGGCGCTGATCGGCCGCTTGCAGATCCCGATGTTGAAAGTGGCGGTACTGGACAAGAGCTTCTTCAGTCGCGGCAGTCATCCGGCGCGACGCCTGTTGAACGAAATCGCCTCGGCCGCCTTGGGCTGGGGCGCGCGTGACGACCATCAGCGCGATGCCCTGTACGTGCGCATCGAACAGATCGTGCAGCGCCTGTTGAATGACTTTGTCGATGACCCGGCGATCTTTTCCGAGTTGCTGGTGGAGTTCCTCGCCTTTACCAGCGACGAGCGCCGGCGCAGTGAATTGCTCGAGCAGCGCACCCGCGATGCCGAAGAAGGCCGGGCCAAGGCCGAACAGGCGCGCCAGCGGGTCCAGGAAGTGCTGAACGAGCGACTGCTGGGCAAGACCTTGCCTGAAATGGTGGTGCGCCTGCTCCAGGAGGCCTGGAGCAAGGTGCTGTTGCTGACCTGGCTCAAGCAGGGTGAAGCCTCCGACGAATGGCGGGCCGGCGTGCAGACCATGGACGAGCTGATCTGGAGTGTCGATCCCCAGGATCCGGTCGATGCGCGACTCAAGCTGCTGGAGCGAGTGCCGGGGTTACTCAAGGCCCTGCGCGATGGATTGGCCAGCGCCGCGTTCGACCCCTTCGCCACCAGCGAATTTTTCAGCCAGCTGGAACTCCTGCATGTCCAGGTGCTCCAGCAACTGGCCAGGCGCAGCGCCGAGCCACTGCCGAGCGCGCAGACGCCGACGCCGATGGTGGCGGTGGTGGAGGAGATTGTCCTGAGCGCCCCCCACGAGCACCGGAACGAAGAAATGGTCTTCGAGTTGCCGGCCGATGACGCCGGCCTGCTATGGGTTCGGCAGTTGCACATTGGCCAGTGGGTGGAAATCCGCGAGGACGAGGAAAGCTGCCTGCGTTGCAAGCTGACGGCGATCATCGAGCCGGGCGGCAAGTACATTTTCGTCAACCGTACCGGCATGAAGGTGCTTGAGCGCACGGCGCAAGCCCTGGCCGTGGAGTTTCGACGGGGCGCAGTGCGCCTGCTCGACGACGCCTTGCTGTTCGACCGGGCACTGGCCTCGGTCATCGGCAATCTACGACGGATGACCACGCGCTGAGTGCGCCACGCTTGCCCCGTCGCGGGCGCTCGTTGAGAAAATTTCCGACATAAGCGCGGATTGCTGGCCCATCTTCGCGTCTATCGCGGCATACTGAGCCCTATCGTTTGTCTTCGAAGGAATCGGTATGCAGTTGGATCCCGCCAGCGGTTGGTGCCAGGACGTGCGTCACTGTCCGTCGCCCAACTTCAACCAGCGTCCGAGCGGGGAAATCTCCCTGCTGGTGATCCATAACATCAGCCTGCCGCCGGGGCAGTTCGCCACGGGCAAGGTGCAGGAGTTCTTCCAGAATCGCCTGGATATCACTGAACATTCCTACTTTGAAGGCATAGCCGACCTGCGCGTGTCTGCGCATTTTCTGATCGAACGTGACGGTATGGTCACTCAGTTTGTCTCTTGTCTGGAGCGGGCCTGGCATGCCGGGGTTTCGTCTTTCGAGGGACGCGAAACCTGCAACGATTTTTCCCTGGGCATCGAGTTGGAAGGCACGGACGACCTGCCTTTCACCGACGCGCAGTACACGGCGCTGATCGGCTTGACCCGCCAACTTCGGGCCGCTTACCCGGCCATAACCCCGCAACGGATTTGCGGCCATAGTGATATCGCCCCGGGACGCAAGACCGATCCGGGGCCGGCGTTCGACTGGGGGCGCTTGCGTGCCGCCTTGCTGGAAAAAGGAGAGTCACAATGAGTTTTCTGGTGCTGCTGCTGGCGGTCTGGGTCGAAAAATTCTCGGCCCTGCGCCAACGTGTCCAGCGCGATGGCGCTTGGCTGCGGGAGCTGGCCAAGCTGGAAGCCGCTCCGCGGACGGCCGAACGACCCTGGCTGATGCTGATCCTGCTGGTGCTGTTGCCGGTGGTCTTGCTCGGCCTGTTGTTGATGGTCCTGCAACCGGTGGCCTATGGCTTGCTGGCTCTTCCGGTGCACCTGTTGGTGGTGATCTACAGCCTGGGGCGTGGGGATTTGCTGGCGACCCTCGGGCCGTTTCGCGATGCCTGGCGGCGCAGCGATGTGCAGGCGGCCGTGCACGTGGCCAAGCGTGACATGGATGTGTGCGCCGAGAACGGCGACGAGTTGCTGGAGAAGGTCCAGGGCTATCTGTTGTGGCAGGCCTACCAGAGTTTCTTCGTGGTAATTTTCTGGTATTTCCTGCTGGGCCCGGTGGCGGCGCTGAGTTATCGGTTGCTGGCGCTGGCGGCGCGGCATAGCCAGAACCCGGCGCTGGCGGAGCGCGCCGCCTTGCTGCGGCACGCCTTCGACTGGTTGCCGGTGCGCTTGCTGGCGGCCAGCCTGGCCCTGGTGGGTAACTTTGTCGGGGTCAGCCGGGTGATGCTGCATGAGTTGCTCAACTGGGACATCACGGCACGGCAGCTGGTGGAGAACGTCGGCCGCGTTGCCGGGGAAGTCCCGGCGCCGGTGGTTGGCGCCGATGGCGTCACCAGCCTGGACAGCCTGTGGGAGTTGCTGCTGCGGGCGGCGGTGCTCTGGTATGCAGGGTTTGCCCTGTGGACCGTGTTGATCTGATCCCGAGATCTGCAGGAGTTTTACAAACACCGCGCAACCTGTAGGAGCTGGCTTGCCAGCGATAGCAATGGTGAATGTTACATCGCAATCGCCAGCAAGCCGGCTCCTACAGGTTTGGCGGTGTTCTCAAGACTAATGTCGGACGCGCATCCGCAGTGGCCGGGCCGCTGCCGCAGTCGAACCGGCATTAACCTTAAGTTACAAAACTCCCTTTCAAATTAAGTTATACAGGCAGTAGCTGCGGGTACTGGCTTTGTGCCTTGCCGTGCCGGCCTCTATAAAAATAATACGAAAGGGAGCGTTCCAGTGAAGAGCTTGCTATATCCCGCCGTCGCCCTGATGAACCGCTTGAGCTTCGGGATGAAGTTCAGCCTGATCAGCGTGCTGTTCTTCGTGCCGATGCTGGTGACCAACTTCTACCTGGTGCGCGATTCCTATCGCGAATTCTCCGGCACCCAGATCGAGCTGCAAAGCCTCGACCTGCTGGGCAGCAGCCTGACCCTGCGGCGCGACCTGGAAACCCTGAACAACCAGGTGCAGATCGACGCGGTCCTCGGCCAATCCGGCAAGGCGGGGGACCTGGAAGGCAAGATCCACACCCTTGAACAGAGTGTCCTGGCGCGCCTGCAAGGTTTGGCTGCCGTGACGATCGACCCCGAGCAGGTCGATGTCTTCAACGCCAAGCGCGATGAAATGATCAGCGCCTTCAAGGCCCAGCAGGCCGAAAACTCCTTGCAGAGCAAAAGCGCACTGATCGCGAAGTTGCTCGCCAAGGCGCAGATTTTCAGCCAGATCGTCGCCAGCCAGTCGGGGCTCAGTCGGGATAACCAGAGCGACTTGCGGCAACTGAGCGAACTGGTGACCAGCGTGACCCCGCAAGTGACCCAGATCCTCGGCGAAGGCCGCTCCATGGGGGCTTATTCCCTGGGTCAGGGGTTTCTCAATTCGGCGTCGAGCACGCGTTTCGACGAGCTGCTGCAACAGATCGAGAAATTGCAGGCCGAATATGCCCTGAAACTCCAGGATGCCCTGGGCGCCAGTAAAAATGCCCACGACGCGCTGGACGCCGTGGCCGCCACCAGCAAGGCGTCGCTGAAAAAAGCCAGCGAGCTGTTCGAAGAGCAGGTGGTCGTGGCTGAAGCCCTCGATGCACCCTGGCCGGCCTTCTACGATCAGGTCAGTGGATTGATGGCGCAAACCTACCAGCTCAATGACGCGACCCTGGCCTATCTCGGCCAGGAGCTGGAACAGCGCCTGGCGCAAAATCGCCTGCATATGCTGTCACTGGTGGTCGCGCTGGCGGCGGTGTTCTTCTCCATCGTCTACCTGTACGGTGGTTTTTATGCCTCGACCCGGACCACCTTGCGGCGCCTGGGGGAAATGATGAACAAGGTGGCGGCCGGTGACATGACGGTCAATTTCGTCGCCCATAGCCGTGATGAATTAGGGGAGCTGGGGGGCGTGTTCAATGGCACCGTGGCGAAAATCCATGACCTGATCGAGCGGGTTGGGCAGACCGTCAGTGAAGTCGAGCGCCAGGCCGGGCAGGTCGAGTCGGTGTCGGCCCGCAGCAACCAGGCGGTGGCCGGTCAGCGCAGCCAGATCGAGCAGGTGGCGACCGCCATGAACCAGATGTCGGCCACCGCCCAGGAAGTCGCTCGCAGTGCGGCGGCGGCGGTGAGCAGCGCCCACAGTG
>JACXTT010001141.1_pt1 | contig 45050 bp, 37 predicted proteins | sample 9270951 | NCBI WGS metagenome assembly JACXTT01 (sample SAMN15532306, study PRJNA645909) | rock metagenome | isolation source: weathered quartz diorite | place: Puerto Rico | collected 2017-06-21 | reverse complement strand
AAGGGGAGCGGTTTCGAGCAAGCAAGGGACATTCCTTTTGGTTACGGGACGAGCCAGGCCGGTTGCGGGACGCCTACGGCCGGCCAAAGGAAATTATTGGGTTCTGGAGCAATATTACAGAACGCAAGCAGGCGGAACAACGGGCAGTGCAAGCGGGCAGGCTCGACATTGTTGAGGACGAACTCACCCGGCTTAATAATCGCATTGCGCTGCGTGTGGTGATCGGAGCCATGATCGTCGGCTCCTGTCTCTTGCTCCTTAGAGAGGAGACGTACCTGATGTGGGGAGTGCCTATTATTGGGCTCAGCTTCCTTGCGCTCGGTTGTAGCCTCGGATTGATATTGTTTTTGCGCGTGATCAATTCAGACAATCGGTCGCGCCATATATTGAATTTCATTCCTACCGTCATTTACGACCTTGCGATAACGTCGAAAGGTTTTCCCACCCAATGGATAAGTGACAGCGTCACGAAAATTATGGGTTACGAAATCGACGCCGCGCAGGCTCCTGGCTGGTGGATCGACTGTCTGCATCCCGATGACAGGGAGGCCGCTGTCAAGAAAACATCGATCCTGATGACCCAGGGCCGCTTGGTGCAAGAGTACCGGTTTCGAGCCAGCGACGGCCATTACCTTTGGATACGGGACGAGGCGACCCTGTTGCGGGACGCCGACGGCCGGCCTAAGCAAATTATTGGGTTCTGGAGTAGCATTACAGAACGCAAGCAGGCAGAAGAACAGGCGGTGCAAGCGCTCAAGCAGGAGTTCGAAAGAGATGAGTTGATTCGGTCTAGCGATCGCAACATTGCAGCTGGCACGGTGCTCGCAATTTTGATCATCGGCACCTTTTTGTGGGGAATAACTAATATTGGGCTCACCATCTTTGTGATCAGCTGTAGCCTCGGGTTGATATTGATTTGGCTTGTGGTCAAATCCGGCAAATACTACTAGGGTACAAACGCATCATCCTCGGTGAACTCAGGAGTGAGCGATGAGGAAGCTGGAAGGCGGAGGGGACGGCGAGGGGCAAGGATATGGCGCAGGCGGCGGGCCGAAAAAGCCGGAGAAGAGCGTGGAGATCGCTTCCCGCTCTCCCGCAAAATCGTTTTACATTTGGACCGCGCTTACAGCCTTCAGTTTTTTAGGCCATATTCTCTTTCTCTTTCTCGTTGAGCCCCTAAAAGTGTTTTCGTTGGCGAAGGCCAACGCTTACGCCTATTCTGGCATCCCCTTGGCTTTCGGCCTCGTATGTCTCCTGTTCGCGATATTGAATTTTCGAAGGATAACGCCGCGCACGGGAGTTCAAATTGTCGTGCTGATCGTCGCGATTATCTTCGGGAGTCTGACCATTCAGGGCGTCGCCGGTATTGTCCGGTTTTTTGCCGCGGGATCGCTTGTCCAAGCGCTTGATGATAATTGAAAGATTTGTTTCGGGCGCGGCAGGGAAGAAAAGCTTTCCTGTGATGGCATCCAAACATCCGTCAATTAAGCGACCGCAATTCCGGGTTCGGCTCGTCCCTAGCGCCGACTTTCCTCCCGGTCGCAAAAGAGTTTTGCTCCATGGGCTTTCAATGCGGCATCGTTGGTTTGCCGAATGTCGGCAAATCGACCCTCTTTAATGCGCTGACGCAAACGGCGGCGGCGCAGGCCGCAAACTATCCTTTTTGCACGATCGAGCCCAATACCGGCGATGTCGCCGTGCCCGATCCGCGGCTCGAAATCCTGGCAAAGATCGCAAATTCCAAGGAGATCGTTCCAACACGGCTCACTTTCGTCGACATCGCGGGTCTCGTGCGCGGCGCATCGAAAGGCGAAGGGCTTGGCAATCAGTTTTTGGCAAATATCCGCGAACGCGATGCGATCGCCCATGTCGTGCGCTGTTTCGAGGACAAAGACATCGCGCATGTCGAGGGCAAAATCGCGCCCATTGACGATATCGAGACGGTCGAGACCGAATTGATGCTTGCCGATCTCGAAAGCCTGGAAAAGCGCGCGCCCGGTTTGGAGAAAAAAGCAAAGGGCGGCGACAAGGAGGCTAGGGAAACTCTCGCGCTCATCGTGCGCTGTCGAGCGCTGCTCAGCGAGGGCAAGCCGGCGCGGCTTGCGGCGGTCAAGGACAAAGAGCAAAAGCTCTTTAAGAGTCTTGGGCTCTTGTCGTCGAAGCCGGTGCTTTATGTGTGCAATGTCGAGGAGGCGGCTGCTAGCAGCGGCAATGCGTTTTCTGACGCCGTCGAGGCGCGGGCAGCCCAAGAAAACGCCGCCGCCGTGATCGTTTCGGCAAAAATCGAGAGCGAGATCGCGGTTTTGGGCTCAGGCGAGCGAAAGGACTATGTCGAAGCGGTTGGTCTCAAAGAGCCGGGGCTCAATCGTTTTATCCGCGCGGGCTACGGGCTTTTGCGGCTCGTCACCTTCTTTACCGCTGGGCCCAAGGCGGCGCGCGCCTGGACCGTTCCAGAAGGAACCAAGGCGCCGCAGGCGGCGGGCGTGATCCATACCGATATGGAGAAAGGTTTTATCCGCGCCGAGACGATCGCTTATTCCGATTACGTCACTTTCAACGGCGAAGCAGGCGCGCGGGAAGGAGGAAAGTTCCGGCTCGAAGGGAAGGATTATGCGGTCGCGGACGGCGACGTGCTGCATTTCCGCTTCGCAACCTGATAGGTTGACCGGGGGATGAAAGGCTATGCCCGGCCAAGGAGAGATGGCGGCGCGCGAGGACCAGACGATCGAACCGCCCGTTTTTGACAGCACCTTTTGCGACCGGCTGGCAGAACTCTTTGCCTGGCGGCGGGACGTTCGCCGTTTCAAGACCGATCCTTTGGAGCCTTCGCTTGTCGAAGACCTTGTTCGGACCGCAGCTCTCGCGCCTTCGGTCGGCAACAGCCAGCCTTGGCGTTTTGTCAGCGTGGAATCAGAGGCAGCGCGCGGGGCGGTTATCGAAAACTTCAATGCCTGCAACGCGGCCGCGCTCAAATCCTTTGAAGGAGAGCGCGCCGCTCTATATGCGAGCCTCAAACTCTCGGGATTGCATGACGCGCCGGTTCACCTTGCGGTCTTCTGCGACCATGAGGCGGAGGCAGGCTTTGGCCTTGGCCGCAAAACCATGCCGGAGACGCTCGATTATTCGGTGGTCGCTGCGGTTCACACTTTTTGGCTCGCGGCGCGGGCGCAAGGCATCGGCGTCGGCTGGGTGTCGATCCTCGATCCGGCAGAAATTTGCCGCGCCCTCGATGTGCCACCTTCTTGGAAGCTCGTCGCTTATCTCTGCGTCGGCTTTTCAGAGGAGGAACATCTGGATCCCGAGCTCGAACGTCACCATTGGCAGGAGCATCTTGCCGAAAATGAGAGACTCCTTCGAAGGTAGAGGTCTGTTCGCTGACGGGCATGTTTCTTTGCGGATTATTGGCAGCACAGAACAAGCCGCCGGGTTGCTTCGGCGGCTTTGCGTTCAACACTACGTTATCCGCCTTCATCCGGCCTTGATTTATTGCCCTCGTAAGGCCCCGACTCGTTCAAGTCGCGTTCAGAATTTGTTTCGTAGCATTGCACATTGAAGCACGTCTAGCGTTAGGACCGATATGAAAACCATCTCGAAACTGCTGGCTTCCTGCATATTGCTCCTCTCTTTTGCCGCCGCCTCGCCGGTCAAGGCGGAAGGGGAGAAGCGTATCGCTTTCGTCGTCGGCAATGCCGCCTACCCTTCGGGCCCGCTGGCCACTGCCGCCAATGACGCCGGCCTCATCGCCCAAACCCTGCAGGCGGCTGGCTTCGATGTCGCGGGCGCGCGCGATCTTGACGGCGAGGGGTTGCGCGCTGCATTTCATGACTTTCTCGACAAGGCTCAGGCATCTGGCCCCGATACCGTTGCCTTTGTGTATCTGAATGGCTACGGCCTGCAGCTCGATGGCGAAAACTATTTCGTGCCATTGGATGCGAAAATCGCCTCTGCCTCGGATGTGGCGGTCGAAGCTGTGCGCGTCTCGGATTACACGAAGCGGCTGTCTGGGCTGCCCTTGAAAGCGACTTTTATCGTCCTCGATGCCGCGCGGGAATCGCCTTTCGCCGGGTCCGGACAGAATTTGGCCGGGGGGCTGGCGCTCGCCGAGGCGGATCCGAACATGCTCATTGCGTTTAACGCCGCCCCAGGCACGGTCGCTCCCGGCGAGAATGGGCCCTATGGGGCCTATGCGCAAGCGCTTGCCGAAATGATAAGGGAAGGCGGCCTTGCGCCTTCCCAGGTGTTTGACGCTGTCCGCCTGCGCGTGAACGAGGTGACGAAAGGCGCCGAGGTGCCTTGGAGCGAATCACGGATCACGGCGCCCTTCGCATTCTTCGAGCGCGCGGCCGATGCGCCGCCGCCATCGCTGAAGACAAGCGAGATTGAGGCAATGAGATCGCGGCCGCTGCGCGATCTTGGCGCGCGGGATGCTTACGCTGCGGCAATCGAACGGGACTCATTGCAGGGCTATGAGGAATTTGTTGCGGATTATCCCTCCGACCCCCTGGCAAAACGCGTGCGTGCCCTGCTTGCCGCGCGCCGCGAGGCTATCGTTTGGCGGCGGACCCGCATTGTCAACACGCCGGACGCATTTTGGTCCTACCTCAACCGCTATCCGCGCGGCCCGCACGCGGCTGACGCAAGGTACCGGCTCGAGGCTTTGTCCGCTCCCGTTGAGCCTCCTGCTTCCTTTGCGCCAATCGTCTATGATGTGCCGCCGCCGCCGCCCGCTGAAGTCGTCTATGTCGATCGCCCGGTGCTCGTGCTGAGCGATCCTTCGTTTGGCTTCGTGCCGCCGCCGCCGATTGCCTTCCTCGCCCCGCCGCCGCCCTATCTCGTATTTGCGCCGCCGCCGCCCCCGATCGGACTTTTCGTTCTTCCGATTCCACTGTTCGTGCCGGTTCCGGCGTTTATCAATCCGCCGCCCTATGTCGTCGCACCACCAAACAACGTGTACTTTGCGAACATCCATAACACCACCGTTATCAACAATATTAATAATACGATCGTCAACCAGGGCGCAGGGGTGGCCGGCGCACCAGCAACGCCAGTGGCCGGCGTACCGGGGGCACCGGCGGCTGGCGGCGTATCCGGGGCAACGACGGCGGCCGGCATAGCTGCAGGAGCGGCGGCAGGGGCGATTGCTGCAAAAGTCGCTTTACCGCCGTCCTTGGCGAGGAAGTCGGAATTGATGGGCCAAGGATTGAGGGGGAACGGTGCTGCTCCAGCTGCAACCGGCGCTCCTCCGGCCGTCCCTGGCGCGCCTTCCGCGCAAAAGCCCTTGCCGGGAGCGCCGGGAGCGGCACAGACCTTGGCTCCCCACACCTTGCCAGGCATGGACGGCAAGCCTTTGCCAGGACAGGGTGGGAAGCAAGGGACGCTCCCAAGCGGGCCCGGCGCTTTGCCCGGTGCAACCGGCAAGCCTTTGCCGGGACAGGGTGAGAAGCAAGGGACGCTTCCAAGCGGGCCCGGCGCCTTGCCCGGAGCGATCGGCAAGCCTCTGCCGGGACAGGGTGAAAAGCAAGGGACGCTTCCAGGCGGGCCCGGCGCTTTGCCCGGAGCGATCGGCAAGCCTCTGCCTGGACAGGGTGGGAAGCAAGGGACGCTTCCAGGCGGGCCTGGCGCCTTGCCCGGACCGACCGGCAAGCCTCTGCCGGGACAGGGTGAAAAGCAAGGGACGCTTCCAGGCGGGCCTGGCGCCTTGCCCGGAGCGACCGGCAAGCCTCTGCCGGGACAGGGTGAAAAGCAAGGGACGCTCCCAGGCGGGCCCGGCGCTTTGCCCGGAGCGATCGGCAAGCCTCTGCCTGGACAGGGTGGGAAGCAAGGGACGCTTCCAGGCGGGCCCGGCGCTTTGCCCGGAGCGACCGGCATGCCGGTTCCCGGAACTGGCCGAAAACAGGGTACAACCTCTTTGGGTGAGCCAGGCCCATCCCCCGGCGGGCAAGGCACAAAGGGTTCTGTACCAGGCCGGATCACGCCACCCGGAGGCTCTCCTCCGAAGCAAACGCTGGACAAACTGCCAAAAGGCCCAGCTCGCCAGCCAAGTGGGTTCGGCCCGCAGGGCGCTGGCGGCAACCCCGCGTTTGGCGGGCCTCGTCCTGCCACGCCGCCGCCGCAGCAGTATCAACAAAAGCGTCCGCCTCCCCAAACATACTTGCCGGCTCGCCCGCCGCCGCAGGCGCAGCAATGGCATCCTCCGCAGGCGCAGCAGCAGTGGCATCGGCCTCCGCAGGCTCAGCAGTGGCACCCGCCGCCGCAGGCCCAGCAGTGGCATCCACCGCCGCAGGCCCAGCAGTGGCATCCGCCGCCGCAGGCCCAGCAGTGGCATCCGCCTGCGCAGGCCCAGCAATGGCATCCGCCGCCGCAGGCGCAGCAGGGGCATCCGCCGCCGCAACAGCGTTCTTGCGGAACGCCTGGTCAGCCTCCCTGCCGCTGATCTTAAGCGCCCGGGCGAAACAAAAAAAGGCCGCTGTTTGGCTGTCCCCCTTGGAGGCGCGATCGCCGCAAGTCGATGACGTGCGGCCAGAGGATTTGCGCCCTATAGTGGCGTCGCGAGATGGCAACCGCAGCCAAACATGCTTACATCTAAGCGGCGAGAGGTCAGGCATGGAAAATGCGATCGTAATCACGGTGCCGCACCGGCTCGGCGCGGCTGAAGCGAAAAGAAGAATCGCCGAGCGGATGGAGATTTTGCGCCGCGATTTTCTCGCCAAATTCGCGCAAACCGAGGCGCATTGGAACGGCGATACCGCGGATGTGCGGGTCGTGGCCTTTGGGCAGACCGTCACTGGAACAATCTGCGTCATGAGCGATAGCTTGCGAATCGAAGTGCAGCTGCCGTGGTTCCTTGCCGCACTGACCGGACGGATTCAAGGCGTGCTCAAGAACAATGCGGAGGACACTTTGCGGATTGGTCATACCCCGCCAAAAGCGTGAGAATGGGGATCAAGGCTCGATGCCTGGCGCTGCCCTCTTTGAGTGCAATCATCCCGCCTGCGCTTCTGATAACCGCATAGGCTTCTGCGCCCCTTAAAGTCTAAATTGCGTCCGGACACAAAGCAGTTCCCGCTTTTGCCACGCCACGCTCTCGCGCTCTTGACTTTATCCGGATCCAAATTAACCAGATTGCCGTCGGGACGCTGCCTAGGCCGCGTAGCTCAAAAAGAGGGGCCCATCGCAATGAAGATGAAATTCGCGCTCGTATCCGTTGCCTTCTCGCTTGTCATGGTGGCTCCTGCGATGAGCCAGTCGAGGGGCCAGCAGCAGGCCGCGTGTCAGGACGATGCTTTCAGGCTGTGCGCAAACCAAATTCCGGATGAGGTGGCGATACGCAATTGCCTGGCGCGGCAGAAGGCGAGCCTCAGCCCCGCGTGCCGGGCGCAGTTCAAGACGCCGGCGCGCCGTGCCCGTCATAAACGCTGAGCAAAATGGCCCTCTCCTGTCAGGCCGCTTGGGCCAAAGCCGAAAGCGCCGCGCAGACATCCGCGACAACTTTTTCGACGAGATCGAGGTTTTCGGCCTCGGCCATGACCCGGATGACGGGTTCGGTGCCAGAAGGACGGACAACAAGGCGGCCGCCTTGCCCGAGTAGCGCGCGGCCCTGATCAGCCGCAAGCGCGATCGCGTCTTCTTCCAAGGGGCGTCCGGGCTTGAAACCGACATTGCGTATGATCTGCGGCACGGGTTCGAATAGCCTGCAGACCTGGCTCACCGGCCTATCGCGCTGCTTGACAATTGCTAAAAGCTGCAAAGCGGCGACGAGTCCGTCGCCCGTCGTGCAATAATCCGAAAGGATAATATGCCCGGACTGCTCGCCGCCGAGATTAAATCCCTCCGCGCGCATGTGCTCGAGCACGTAGCGGTCGCCGACGGGGGTGCGCGCGAGTAATAGACCGAGCCCTTCGAGAAAGCGTTCGAGGCCGAGATTCGACATGACCGTTGCGACAATGCCCGGCCGGGCCAAGCGGCCCTCCTGCCGCCAGCTTTGGGCAATCGCGGCGAGCACCTGATCGCCATCGACAATTTTTCCGGTCTCGTCGGCGATGATCACGCGGTCGGCGTCGCCGTCGAGCGCGATACCGATATCGGCGCGTACTTCCCGCACTTTCTTGATGAGCGCCGAAGGCGCGGTCGAGCCGATGTCCCGGTTGATATTGAAACCATCCGGCTCGATACCGATCGGCACGACCTCGGCACCCAATTCCCATAACGCTTCGGGCGCGACCCTGTAGGCTGCGCCATTGGCGCAATCGATGACGATCCGCAAGCCCTCAAGCGAGAGATTGCGGGTGAGCGTGCGCTTGGCAAATTCGATGTAACGCGCACGGTCGCCCTCAACCCGCATAGCCCGGCCGATGTCGGCAGGATTCGACAATTTGAGCTTGGCGGGCTCGTCCATCAGCGCTTCGATTTTTTCTTCGAGCGCGTCCGACAATTTATAACCGTCCGGGCCGAATAATTTGATTCCATTGTCTTCAAAAGGATTATGCGAGGCAGAAATCATGACGCCGACATCCGCCCGCATCGAAGGGGTGAGCATCGCAACGGCGGGCGTCGGCATTGGCCCAAGCAAGAGAACGTCGATGCCGACCGAGGTAAAGCCCGACACCAAGGCATTCTCGATCATATAGCCCGAGAGCCGCGTGTCCTTGCCGATCACCGCGCGATGCCGGTATTCGCCGCGCTGAAAAACGATCCCCGTCGCCTGCGCGACGCGCATGGCAAGTTCGGGCGTGATTTTGGCGTTTGCAAGCCCTCGAATGCCGTCCGTTCCAAAATGCCTTTGTGCCATTGCCAAACGTTCCCTCGATGAATGCGGCTTCCGATCCAATGAACGGCACGCCGGCCCTTAACCCCAACACCTTAACGAACTCACAAGCCTCGTGGGCGGTTCTGTGGAGACCGGCTGCACAAACACTAATCTTACCGAAACCGCGCGCAGTCAGATCCCCTATCTTGGGGTGTTCGCACGCTCTAGACGAGGCGCTCCATTTTCGTAGAAGCAGAGCTCATTCTTTCGCGCCTGCTGATGCCGTACAATAATGTTTTTCTCTTAAAACTAAAATACCCCAAATGGGGGACTTCCAAGCGCAGCCATGCCACAATTGCAATCGCAAGCCAGCGAGAGAGGCTCATTGCGGCCAATTCTCTGGGCGAATTCCGAAGATTTACCTTAACTTCGAGGTGAACCTAATCTCAATAGCGATAATGGTCCGCCTTAAATGGACCGGCCTCCGGGACCCCGAGATATTTGGCCTGCGCCGGGGTGAGCTTGGTGAGCTTTGCCCCGATCTTGCCGAGGTGCAGGGAAGCGACCTTCTCGTCGAGATGTTTTGGCAGCGTGTAGACTTTGCGATCATACTTTCCTTGCTTGGTCCAAAGCTCGATTTGCGCCAAGGTCTGATTGGTGAACGACGCCGACATCACGAAAGAGGGGTGGCCTGTCGCATTTCCGAGATTGACGAGGCGGCCTTCCGACAAAAGTATGATCCTCTTGCCATCCGGAAATTCGATCTCGTCGACTTGCGGCTTGACATTGTGCCATTTGAAATTGCGCAGGCCCGCGACCTGGATCTCGGAATCGAAATGGCCGATATTGCAGACAATCGCACGATCCTTCATTGCCCGCATATGGTCGACCGTAATGACGTCGATATCGCCGGTGCAGGTCACAAATATGTCGGCGCGCTTTGCCGCGTCTTCCATTGTGGTGACTTCATAACCCTCCATCGCGGCTTGAAGCGCGCAGATCGGATCGACCTCTGAAATCATGACCCGGCAGCCGGCATTGCGCAACGACGCCGCCGAGCCCTTGCCGACGTCGCCAAATCCCGCGACCATCGCGACTTTGCCCGCCATCATCACGTCGGTGCCGCGGCGTATGCCGTCGACCAGCGACTCGCGGCAGCCGTAAAGATTGTCGAACTTCGACTTCGTGACGGAATCATTCACATTGATCGCAGGCCACAGAAGCTTGCCGTCGCGCTCCATGACATAGAGTCTGTGCACGCCGGTCGTCGTTTCTTCGCTGACCCCCGTGATGGCGCCGCCGCATCTTCCGTACCGGCCGGGATTGGAAGCAAGCCGCTTTTTGATCGCGGCAAAGAGGACTTCCTCTTCTTCATTGCCGGGCTTATTGAGAAAATCCGTGTCGCCCGCCTCCGCGCGCATGCCGAGGTGAATGAGCAGGGTCGCGTCGCCGCCGTCGTCGAGAATAAGATTCGGCGTGCCGCCATCGCTCCACTCAAAAATCTTATGTGTGTAGTCCCAGTAATCGGCAAGGCTCTCGCCCTTGATGGCGAACACGGGCGTTCCCGTAGCGGCGATCGCAGCGGCGGCATGGTCCTGAGTCGAATAAATGTTGCAGGAGGCCCAGCGCACATCCGCGCCCAGCGCCTTCAACGTCTCGATCAGCACGGCGGTCTGGATCGTCATATGGAGCGACCCGGCGATCCGCGCGCCGTTGAGAGGCTGCGTGCCGCCATATTCGGCGCGAACGGCCATCAGCCCGGGCATTTCCGTTTCGGCGATGGCGATTTCCTTGCGGCCCCAGGAGGCAAGCTCGATGTTGGCAATAGCGTAATCAAGAGAGGCGTGAGTCATGGGCGAAAGCAGCTCCGAAGTTCGTTCCCATGCGCTTTTATCACGCCTCTCCCCGCACGGCAATAAAGATATAAACAATTCTTTATATGATTTTTGGTTAATGACAGACGAGGCAACCGGACTCTAAGCGGTGCGGAGTGTTTCGATTTTCGCAAGTTCGTCCTCAAGTTCCCGTTCGGCGTGCCAAAGATCATAGGCTTGTTGCATGCGAAGCCAAACTTCGGGGCCGTTGCCGAACAGCTTGCCGAGGCGTACGGCGACCGCAGGTGTGACGCTCTGGCGCCGCCCCAGGATGTCATAGAGCGTCTGGCGCGAGATGCCGAGCATTTGCGCGATCTCAACCTTGGCCTTGCCGGTTGCTGGAATGACGATCCCTGCGAGTAGATCGCCGGGGTGGCTAGGCTCGAGATCTGGGTGCCGCAGAGACTTATTTGCCATGATAATCCTCTAATCCTACGTTGATCGCGTCCTCCCCTGACCATCCAAACGTCATTCGCCAGTTTCCAGAAACCGAAATGGCATATTCGCCCTTGCGATCGCCTTTGAGGGCATGAAAGCCGAAGCCCGGCAAATCGAGCATCTGTGGCCTATCCGCCACGTCCATGGCGGATAAAATCAACTTCTTTTTTTTCAGCCATTCTGGGTTGATCCCTGCCGCATCGCCTTTCGTCCAGTAATTGCGCACCGCACGAGATTTGAATGACTTGATCATGCCGAAATGTAAGGCAGCGCCTTACGGCAATCAAGCCCTGCGGCGGGGCTGAAATTGTCCGCGGCGGCGCTTGAACAAATTGGCCACAGCTACAACGTAAGCGATTGGACGATTTCGAGGCTGTCCCCATGATTACAGACGAAGAACTTTCTCGATTGCCCGCCGATCCAGAACTTGCGTTCGTCAAGTTCGAGCATATTCTCAGAGAGCGCCTCCAAGCCGAAGAGCGAGAAGCTTCGCAAGGAGAATATGACGCCGATCCTGCTCGTTTGGAATACATGAACAAGGTTGCAGCAGCGGCGAAAGTCTACCAAATCGCGGCGCTCTCAGAATTAGAGGTGCCGCTAGACGCCCAAAATCGCCTTTTCCAAGATTTGCAACGATTCACACGTGATGTTGACTACGTCACGATGCAGATTCGGATTCACTCAACACGAAGTGACCGGCAAGTCTCCGTCGGTTTAGATGCCATCACGAAAACTAAGATACATCATTTTATTGCGCAGATTCGGGAGGCAATCGAACGTTCCGATCTGCCGGAAGATGAGCGCGATGCTCTCTATAACAAGCTGAATAAGTTTGCCGCCGAGGTAGATAGGGCAAGGACAGGATTTCACGCTGGCATGGCGGTGTACATCGCAATTTGTGGTGGAATTGCTCAGGGCTTCGAGAAGCTTGAGCCAGCACGAAAATGGATCGACTCGATTGCAGCCCTCATGGGGCGCGCAAAGGAGAACGAGGAGCGCGTAGAGCACAAGTTGCCACCACCGCCAGAGCGCCAAAAGATAGAGCCTCCCAAGAGACGCTTGCCGCCGCCTCAAAAGGCCAATGTTATTGATGACGATATTCCCTTTTAAGGGTGTTCGCGCCCGCGGGGTGAAGCGTTGACCCCGGCAATCATGCTCCCGGCTTCGTCCACTTCAAGACCGGGTTGCGCGCCGCGCGCGTCTCATCCAACCTGCGGCGGGGCGCGTGGTAGGGGGCCCCGACAAAGCGTTCGGTTTCCCCGCGCTTGGCGGCGAAAGCGAGATCGCGCAGCGCGGCAATGAAAAGATCGAGCGAAGCCTTCGATTCCGTCTCGGCCGGCTCGATCAGCATCGCCCCATGGGCCACCAAGGGAAAATAAATCGTCATCGGATGAAATCCTTCGTCGATCATCGCCTTGGCGAAATCGAGCGTCGTCAGGCCCAACGGTTTTAACCACGTTTCGTCGAACAAAACCTCATGCATGCAGAGCCTGTCGCCAAAAGGCTGCGACATGAGATCCTTGAGGCAGGCGCGGACATAATTGGCGTTGACCACGGCGTCCTCGGCCGCCTGACGCAGCCCATCGGCGCCATGCGAAAGCATATAGGCGAGCGCGCGCACGAACATGCCCATCTGGCCGTGAAAGGCGGCGATGCGGCCGAGAGAATTTGCCGAGTCGCCCGCATGTTCGACGAGACGCAAGCCCGCCTCGTCCCGGCGCAGAAACGGCACCGGCGCGAAAGGGGAAAGCGCCGCGGAAAGAGCGACCGGCCCGGCGCCGGGCCCCCCGCCGCCATGCGGGGTCGAAAAAGTCTTGTGCAGATTGATATGCATCGCATCGACGCCGAGATCGCCCGGCCGAGTCTTGCCCATGATGGCGTTGAAATTGGCGCCGTCGCAATAAAAATAGGCTCCCGCCGCATGAACCAAACCGGCGATTTCGACGATGTTTTTCTCGAATAACCCGCAAGTGTTGGGATTGGTCAGCATGATGGCCGCGACATCGGCCCCGAGCCTTTTTTCGACTTCGGCCGGATCGAGCACACCGTCCGCGCGCGCGGGCACCGGGCGCACCGCAAACCCGGCGCCCGCCGCGGAGGCAGGATTTGTCCCATGCGCCGATTCAGGCACAAGAACGATCTTGCGGGAATGCGCTTCGCCCTTGGCGGCGATCGCCGCTTTGATCGCCATCAGCCCGCAGGCCTCGCCCTGCGCGCCCGCTCTCGGCGGCAAGGCAACGGCGTCCATTCCGGTCAGGACCGTCAGCCAGCGGGCAAGTTCGGCAATGAGCTCCAGCGCGCCCTGCACGGTAGATTGCGGCTGCAAGGGATGAATATCGGCAAAGCCCGGCAGGCGCGCCAGCTTCTCGTTGAGCCGCGGATTATGTTTCATCGTGCAAGAGCCGAGCGGATAAATTCCGGTATCGATTGCGTAGTTCTGCCGTGACAATCTCACGTAATGGCGCATCGTCTCCGGCTCGCTCAAGCCCGGAAGCCCCGGCGCCTCCTGCCGCTCGAGCGCGCCAAGACGGTGCTCGAACGGCAAGGGCTCGTCGAGATCGACTCCGGTATTTTCCGGGCGGCCGATTTCGAAGATGAGGCCCTCCTCGATTTCGAGGCCGCGGCTGCCGGTGAAAGTCTTGATCTCATGCGCCTCGGCGCCGCCGGCTTTCAGCGCCGGCTCCTTACTCATCAGCATGACAGCGCTCCCTTAAGGGCTTTCACAAAACTCGCGCGATCGGCGTTCGTGTTGACTTCGGTCGAAGCGGTTAGAAAGAGGTCGTCGAGGCCCATGCCCGGCAAGAGCCGCGAGACGGGAACGCCGCCGATCACGCCTGCCTCGGCCATCCGCTCGATGACATGCGCCGCGTCGCCCGCAATTTTAATGGTGAATTCGTTGAAAAATGTCTCGTTAAGAACTTCGGCGCCTTTTACCTCGGAAAGCAGGCTCGCGAGGCCCACCGCATTGGCGTGATTGATGCGCGCGAGCCGCCGCAGTCCCGCGTCGCCAAGCAGAGTCAAATGGATCGTGAACGCCAGACTCGCGAGACCCGCATTGGTGCAGATGTTCGAGGTGGCCTTATCGCGCCGGATGTGCTGCTCGCGCGTCGAAAGCGTCAGAACGAAGCTGCGGCGCCCCAAGGCATCGACCGTCTCGCCGACAAGACGCCCGGGCATCTGCCGCAAATATTTTTGCTTAGCGGCGAAGAGCCCGGCATAAGGACCGCCAAAATTCAAGCAGTTGCCTATGGACTGCCCTTCGCCCGCGGCAATATCGGCGCCCATCGCGCCCGGCGGCTTAACGATGCCGAGCGACAGGACCTCGGTGAAAACCGCAATGAGAAGCGAGCCCTTGGTTTGGCAGAGCGCGGCAACATGTGACAGGTCGCGGAGATTGCCGAAGAGATCCGGGCTCTGCACCACGACGCAGGCCGTATCGCCATCGATGAGGGCGCCAAGATTCTCGGACGCAAAGACATCCGGCGGCAGCACGACGGCATCCTCGCCGGCCATCGCCGAATAGGTGCGAACCGCCTCGACATAATGCGGATGGAGCCCGCCGGACAAAATTGCCTTCGAGCGTTTGGTAATGCGGCGCGCCATCGCAACCGCTTCGACGGTGGCGGTCGATCCGTCATACATCGACGCATTGGCGACATCCATTGCGGTCAGAGCCGCAACCTGAGTCTGGAACTCGAAAATGCTTTGCAGCGTGCCTTGCGCGATCTCCGGCTGATAGGGCGTATAGCTTGTGAGAAATTCGGAACGCTGGATCAGATGATCGACAGTTGCGGGGATGTGGTGCTTATAGGCGCCGGCTCCGGCAAAAAACGGCACCTCGCCTGCCGCCACGTTCCGCGCCGCCAGGCCGGTCAGCAAGCGCTCGACCTCCATTTCGGTCTTGCGCTTTGGCAGGGCGAGGTCTTGTTCGAGCCGCTTATCTTCCGGAATATCGGCAAAAAGCTCGCCGATTGAGCCAACGCCGATGCGTGCCAGCATTTCGGCGCGGTCCTCGTCATTCAGAGGCAGATAACGCATGGTTAATTTCCGTTTTCTCTTCTGAGTAAAACTCAACCGCAGCAAGTACGATAAATTCGGATTACGTCCATGATCAGTTCGTCTTCAGTTCTTGGCATGGAGTCTGTCATAAGCTTCGACATTTGCAGCTTGGAGATTCCGCCACATGTCATTCCAGTGCAATTGGTCATCGCAAAGTCTGAGTGGTTTTTTGGCTTCCCAGCGCATGACGATCGTGAAGGCTTCCGCACGGTGCTCATCATCCGTAATCGGAACGAATTTGCTGAGCGCGTCGTCTTTATTGCAGCGCATGCACCAAGCTTGAAGGTTACTGATGTTGTTTGCGCTTGCATTTAGATGCTGGATCGTCGCCTTGGAATCTGGATCGTCGCCAAACGTTCGCCCGCACTTCTGGCACTTGCCAGCGGCTCTGGCGTACACCTCAGTCCTTGTCTCAGGGGGAATTCTTCTAGCCTTCTCGTCGTAACCACCACTGCCGATGATAAACGCGAGCCGGATCTCGATAGCTTCTTTTATGTCCGGGCGACTGAATTCGCCTCTGGCACGTTTTCGCCGTGCATAACGCACTAGTTTGGCCGTCTGTGAGCAAGCTAACGAACAATACAATTGCCTTGAGGACTTGTCGCAGTTCAGGCATTGTCCGGGTGTAAACCTTGCGAATGTAGATGGCCGGAGTTTCCGTTTTTTAATCATGGGTTATTTCAACAATTTCTTTAGCCCAAAGTCTTCAAAAACTCTCGATATGCGGCCTCATCCATCAGGCTATCGAGCTCCGGGGCGTCGCTGAGCTTGATTCTCAACATCCAACCCTTGCCAAAAGGATCCTCGTTGACGAGCCCCGGCGTCTCGGCAAGCGCACTGTTTACCTCGACGACCTCGCCAGAGGCGGGTGCATTGACTTCGGCAGCGGCCTTGACGCTTTCGATCGTGGCGGCCTGTTCCCCTTTCAAAATTTTGTTTCCGGTTTGCGGAAGTTCGACGAAGACAACATCGCCCAATTGGGATTGCGCAAAGTCGGTGATCCCAACGATGCCGGTCTCTCCTTCGACGCGGATATATTCGTGACTTTCGGTGTAACGCATGTCCATCAGCATCCCCTAAAATAGCGGTGGGGCACGAAGGGCAGAGGAACGATTTTTGCGCCAATTTCCTTGCCCCGCGCTTCTACCGTCACTTGCGTGTCCGGCGCGGCGAAGGCGGCGTCCACATAGCCCATCGCTATGGGCTGCCCGAGGCTCGGCGCGAAACCTCCCGAGGTAATCACGCCGATCTTTTGGCCGTCCAGCATGATCGCCGCCCCTTCCCGCGCCAAAACCTTGCCCTCGATCGAAAATCCCGCGCGCCTGCGCGAAGGTTCATTCTCGATTGCTTTTTTGACTTCGGCGTGGCCCAAAAATCCGCCCTCCTCGCACCGGCGCTTCGAGATCGTCCACAACAGTCCCGCCTCGACCGGACCGGTCGTCGCGTCGATGTCATGGCCGTAAAGACAAAGGCCCGCCTCGAGGCGCAGCGAATCGCGCGCGCCAAGGCCGGCCGGGCGCACCTCCACGTCAGCAAGCAATTCTTGTGCGAAGTCCTGCGCTGCCGGGGAGGGAATTGAAATTTCAAACCCGTCCTCGCCCGTATAGCCCGAACGCGAGACGTGAAGCGCAACGCCATCGCGCACAAAACTTTGGGCCGTCATGAAGGGCATTGCTGCTATCGCTTTGGCCGCACTGGGCGGCATATGGCGGCACAAAATCGAGGCGGCCACCGGGCCTTGCAGCGCGATAAGCGCGCGATCCTCGAGAGGCGTCAAAGTGCAACCGGCAAGACCGCCCGCGATCTGCGCGAAATCGGCCTCCTTGCGGGACGCGTTGACGACAAGAAAAAGCCGCTCGCAGCCTCCTTCGTCCGCAAGCCGCGTGACGATCAGATCGTCCAATATATGGCCGTCTTCGTTGAGCAGCAGCGTGTAGCGCATTTGCCCCGGAGCAAGCGCCGCGATCTCGCCCGGCACCAGAGTTTCGAGGCGGAGCAAAGCGTTTGGCCCGGAAAGCACGGCCTGGCCCATGTGCGAGACATCGAACAGGCCCGCAGAGGCGCGCGTAAAAAGATGCTCGCTGATGATCCCGGAGGAGTAGTTTAGGGGCAGGCAGTAGCCCGCAAACTCGACGAGCCGGGCGCCAAGTGTTTGGTGCAGATCGTGAAGGGCCGAACGGGAAAGAGCGGGAACCGCGAAGGCGGCGGCAGATTGTGACCCAAGCATCGGAGCACCTGGCAGGACTTTGGTTAAACAGCCGCGCGGGTTTTTGCCCGCCGCTGCCCCCTCTGTCCCGGGACCTGAAAGATTTCCTTCGAGTGGCTTACGGCCACGCGAAGTTGCCTCCTTCGGTGGGCCTCCCTTTAAGGAAGGCCGCTTTCCAGAGTGTCATCCCCGAGCGGTCCCTTGGCCTGAGCGTTTCCGGGGCGGTTGCGCCTTCGGCGCCAGCTTTTTGCAGGAAGCGCGAGCTGGACTCTTCCGCCGGGGTCTTTGATCTGACGTCTTAGACTTAGTGCATGACGCCTTTTTGTCAATGCGGAAGGCGGGAACGTGCACTGCAGTGCGAGGTAGCCATCCGTCAATCTGGCATCGTAGACGGTTGACGGGCGCTGTGCCGTACCCCGTGAATAACGAGCTCGTCCTCGGCCACGGCGTAGAAAATCACATGAAAACTTTTTGTCCGATTAAGGCCCGAAACCTTACAAACCCGAAGACAGCGCTCTCTCCCCTATGTTGTGGGATCTGCGCTTTTGTTTGTCTGGTGGCGATGCAGCAGAGCTGGCGGCGCTTCCTTGCCTCTTGACATTGGCGAATGTCTTTTTTGCAGGTTTCAGACCTATGGCGGCGTGCGCTGAACTCGGTTTATCCCCAAAACTGGGGTGGTCCAGAGCTAAAATTGCCTGTAGCATGATGAGATAATTGGGGTTCCGGGGAGGCAGCCATGTGGTCCCGCGTTTGGGCCTATTTGGGGGAAGAAGGCAATCGCGCGCGGCTCGGCTGGATTGGAGGGGGCGTTGCAGCGGTGGCCGCTGCGCTTTGGGCTGTTTTTACCTTCTACGCGGATCATTCAAAGCCATCACCGCCGCCGTCCCAAACTATTGAAGTGCACAACGGGAATGTCATTGGATCTGGACCCAATGCCACATTCAACGCGCCAATAAATATAAATCCGGATGCCAAGGAGGTTGTCGCACCCATCACAGAAGAGCTGAAGAAACTTGCGGACCAAGTTGCGCGCGAGAAAGGTGTCGCGGCTGCACCCCTGCGGGCCGTGCTCGCCAAGCTCGGTCAAGCGGGCGTGAAGGACGAGGATATTCCGAAGCGGCTCGACGCAGCGGGGATGAATTGATCAAGCTCCGGGCGGAAGTCGAGCACTTTCAGCAAGGGCCGCCTGCTTTGGCGGCAATTGCGCAAGAGGCGCAGGGCCTGATCGACAAGGGTGATTTCGATGGCGCGCGGCAAGCCCTTGTGCGTGGCCGCGAGGCGGCACGGGCGCAAAGGAGCGACGCGAGCCGCAACGAGGCGAAATTTCTGGCTCTCGACGCGCGCGTCGATGATTTGCAACTCGCCTACAGATCGGCGGCCGAAAAATATGCCGAGGCCGCTGGTCTCGTCGCGCCTTTCGATCCAAAGCTGCAATGGGAATATGTCTTCAGTCAGGCAGGCGAACTTTACAAGCAAGGGGAGGAATTCGGCGACAATGCCGCGCTCACTGAGGCGATCGATCTTTATCGTCGTGATCTCAATCTCGCGCCGCGTTCAGAACGGCCGCTCGATTGGGCGACGACGCAGCACGATCTCGGCACTGCGCTTGCGACGCTCGGGCAGCGGGAGAGCGGGACGAAGCGTCTTGAGGAGGCGGTTGCGGCTTACCGCGCGGCCCTGGAGGAAGAGACGCGCGAGCGGGTTCCGCTCGATTGGGCGATGACGCAGATGAATCTCGGCACTGCGCTTCAGACGCTTGGGGAGCGGGAGAGCGGGACGAAACGTCTTGAGGAGGCGGTTGCGGCTTATCGCGCGGCGCTGGAGGAAAGGACGCGCGAGCGGGTTCCGCTCGAATGGGCGGCAACGCAGAACAATCTCGGCAATGTGCTTGCGACGCTTGGGGAGCGGGAGAGCGGGACGCAGCGTCTTGAGGAGGCTGTTGCGGCTTTTCGCGCGGCGCTGGAGGAAAATACGCGCGAGCGGGTTCCGCTCGATTGGGCGAGGACGCAGAACAATCTCGGCAATGCGCTTTTGAGGCTTGGGGAGCGGGAGAGCCGGACGAAGCGTCTTGAAGAGGCGGTTGCGGCCTATCGCGCGGCGCTGGAGGAAAGGACGCGGGAGCGGGTGCCGCTCGATTGGGCACAAACCCAGGAAAACCTTGGCATTGTTTACCCCGCTCTGTTCAACAAGACCCGCAAGCCCCGTTATCTCAACGATGCGCTCAAAGCTATTGACGGCGCGTTGGAAGAATATCGCACTGCGAAGGCAGCGTACTATATTGAGAAGGCTGAGCGCCTGCACGGAATGCTACTGGCGCTGAGGGACAAGCGGTAGAGGTTTCGGCAATCGCCCTTCGAGACGGCCGCTTCGCGGCCTCCTCAGGACGAGGGGATACTTTCCCAGCGTTGATGGACTTTTAGCTTGTCTCGCTCCATAGTGCGCCGGTGAGTGCAATTCTTTTCGACACGCTTCGGTTGTCCCGGGCGCTGCGGGAGAAAGGCCATTTTACGCCCGAGCAGGCTGAAGCGCTCGCCGAAGCTTTGGGCGAAGCCGCACATGACGAGCTTGCCACCAGGGCGGATTTGGCGAAACTCGAGGCCAAGATTGCACAGGTCAGGACTTCTATTGCCGAGGTCAGGTCAGAAGTCCTCAAGTGGGTGGTGGTTGGCGCGATCAGCTTGCAGACGATCATCATCGTTGGCAGAACGGTCTCGGTCGTGAAGATTTTCGCCAAGTGACAGGGCCTCAGCGTGCGCGCTGAGACGCCGGACTCGAAAGCTACAGCCGCCAGTTCTCAACCGGGGGGCCCGGACTAGTCGCAAACGCTTGCGGTCATCCGGCTTTTGGATGCATAATGGCGCCAATTTGTAGCTGAATTGGAGCAAGCATGCCGGTAAATCTATCCATCAAAAATACCCCGGATGAGATCGTGAAACGCTTGCGCGAGCGGGCCAGCCGAAACCATCGTTCCCTTCAAGGGGAACTCCTGGCTATTTTGGAAGAAACGGTCCGGTCCGAAAAGCGGCTGAGTCCGGACGAAGTTTTCGTAGAGGTCCGGCGGCTTGGGTTGCGGACATCCTCGGAGTCCAGCGCAATGATCCGTGCCGACCGGGATGCCCGTTAAGGTCGTGGACGCCTCGGCAGTCGCCGCAATCGTGTTCGGCGAGCCCAAAGCCAGCGAAGTGGCGGCCCGCCTGCGGGAAGCCACGCTCGCGGCGCCGGCGCTTTTGCCATTCGAAGTCGCGAGCGTGTGCCTCAAGAAGGCTAGGCGGCACCCGGAGCAGCGGGAGTTGCTTTTTGCTGCCTTCCGATTGTTCAGGTGCCTTGAAATCGCGCACCACCATGTGGACCTCGAAGAGACAATTGAGCTGGCGCAACAGGCAGGTCTCAGCATTTATGACGCGAGTTATCTCTGGCTGGCGCGGCATCTGCACACAGAACTTGTGACCCTGGATGGGCGACTGGCACAAGTCAGCGTCAGCTTATGACACGGGGAGCCGGCGCCGCTGTCACTAGCCCCTTGCATTGCACTGCGGGAAGAACGGGTGCTATAGCCTCCCGAAACCCAACAGCGGGAAGACCCATGTCCGTCGATTCTGCGACCGTGCGGCGCATTGCCCATCTTGCGCGCATCAAGGTGACCGATGCCGAGGTGCCGCACCTTGAAGACGAGCTCAACGCGATTCTTGCCTTTGTCGCGGAATTGGAAAGCGTCGATGTTACGGGCGTCGCGCCGATGACCTCGGTGTTGCCGATGCCGATGAAAAAGCGCGCCGATACTGTTACCGACGGAGGCATCGCCGGAAAGATCGTGGCCAATGCGCCCTCCTCAGAGGATCATTTTTTTGTTGTCCCGAAGGTGGTGGAGTGAGCACAGAGATGAGCGGCCTGACCGAGCTGACATTGGCGCAAGCGCGCGATGGCTTGGCCCAAAAAAAAATTTCGGCCGAAGAACTTGCCACGGCGCATATCGCGGCGATTGAGGGCGCGCGCGCGCTGAACGCTTACATTCTCGAGACGCCGGAAAAGGCGCTTGCGATGGCCCGGGCCTCGGATGCGCGGATCGCGAGAGGCGAGGCGGGCCCGCTCGAAGGCATACCGCTCGGCATCAAGGACCTTTATTGCACCGAGGGCGTGCAGACGACGGCGGGGAGCCGCATTCTCGAGGGCTTTGTGCCGACCTATGAGTCGACCGTCACCAAGAATCTCTGGCGCGACGGCGCGGTGATGCTCGGAAAACTCAATCTCGATGAATTCGCCATGGGCTCGTCGAATGAGACGTCTTATTTTGGGCCGGTGATTTCGCCCTGGCGGCGAAAGGGCTCAAACGCCGGGCTTGTTCCCGGCGGCTCGTCGGGCGGCTCTTCGGCGGCGGTTGCGGCGCGGCTTTGTTTTGGCGCGACGGCGACCGACACGGGCGGCTCGATCCGCCAGCCCGCGGCGTTTACGGGTACCGCCGGCATCAAGCCGACCTATGGGCGCTGCTCGCGCTGGGGGATCGTTGCCTTTGCGTCATCGCTCGATCAGGCTGGCCCTATCGCCCGCACGGTGCGCGACGCAGCGATCTTGCTGCGCTCCATGGCGGGGCATGACCCCAAGGACACGACGTCGGCCGATCTTCCGGTGCCGGATTTCGAGGCTGCCGTTGGGCGGGGCGTCAAGGGGTTGAAGATCGGCATTCCGAAAGAATATCGCCGCGATGGCATGGCAGGCGAGATCGAGGCCCTTTGGGCGCAAGGGGTCGCGTGGCTGAAAGAGGCGGGCGCCGGGATTGTGGACATCTCGCTGCCGCATACGCGCTTCGCTCTGCCCGCCTATTATATCGTCGCCCCCGCGGAGGCGTCGTCCAATCTCGCGCGCTATGACGGGGTGCGCTATGGGCTGCGCGTGCCGGGCAAGGATATGATCGACATGTATGAAAAGACCCGCGCCGCGGGCTTTGGCAAGGAGGTGCGCCGGCGGATCATGATCGGCACCTATGTGCTTTCGGCTGGTTATTACGATGCTTATTATTTGCGGGCGCAAAAGGTACGAACCCTGATCAAGCAGGATTTTGAGAAAGCTTTTGGGGAGGGGATCGACGCGATCCTGACGCCCGCGACGCCATCGGCCGCCTTTGGGCTCGGCGAAAAGGTCAAGGCCGATCCGGTCGAAATGTATCTCAACGACGTTTTTACGGTCACCGTGAATATGGCGGGGCTGCCGGGCCTCTCCGTGCCGGCGGGACTTTCGGCGGAGGGCCTGCCCTTGGGGCTGCAGGTGATCGGCCGCGCATTTGACGAAGAGACGCTTTTTTCCGTGGCGCAAGTGATCGAACAATCGGCCCCAAGAATCGCGCCGCCGGAAAAATGGTGGGCCTAGATTGGCCGCAAGGCGGCCACGCAAATCAAGCGTCTTCGCCTCAAGCGTCTTCGCCGCTCGGGTCGATTTTTCGCGGCGGTCCCATGAGCGCGGGCTGGAAGAGGAGCGCCGCTGCCAATGTGCATGTGAGGGACAAGGCGAGCAGCTTGCCCATGCTGGACGTTCCGGGATGGTTTGAGAGCCAAAGGCTGCCAAATGCGGTCGCGGTTGTCATGGCGCTGAAAAACACCGCGCGCGTCAGGCTCGATTGGAGAAGATTTGCCGTGCCCGCCCGCCATGCCATGACGAAATAAATCGTAAAGGCTACGCCAAGGCCGAGCATGAGCGGGAAGGCGATAATATTCGCAAAATTCAGGGGCAACCCGGTCAGAACCATAATTTCGAGGGTGACGAGCCCGGCGAGCATCAAAGGAGTCAAGGTCAACAGCACATCGGTGGCCCGCCGCAGAACGAGAAAGAGCAGCAGGATGATCGAAATCGACGCCCAGAGCCCGGCTTCAATAAATGCCCGCACTACGGTATCCCCGGATTCTTGAACCGCAACAGGCTCGCCCGTGGCAGCAGGGTCGATGGAGCGCACCGACTTCGTGAAGCGCAGAAGGTTGTCATTGTTGTTTGCGTCGCCAGAGGGCGTGACCTGAATACGCGCGCGGCCGTCTGGCGTCACCCATTCGCGCAAAATATCTTCGGGAATCGAAGCAATCGTCACCTTTTTCGCGGTTAACGACGTGCGCAGCATATGAAGCATGTTATCGAGGCTTGGCACGAAGGTCTTGCGTGCCTGCTCGCGCAGCTGCGGCGGCGCGGCCGCTAACTGGCGCAAAAGACCGGCGAGACGGCGGGCGTCATCGGCGCCCTTGCCGGTCAGGCCTTTAGCCGTTGCGACAAACGCGTCAGCCGCGCGATCCATGGCTTCGACGCTTTGCGCGTCTGTGGGCGGCTCGCGCTCGCGGTTTTTATCGAGCAACGGGATCAGGGAGGTGGCGAGAGCCGCGATAACGGCAACTTTTTCGTCCTGATCGTCCGGCACGAGGCTATAGATGCTGATGACCCTGGCGACCTCCGGCAATTTTTGGAGACGCACGACAAGAGGCGGAACGGCGGCGAGGCTTGGCGCGAGGATATCGACGGTGTTGGTGTCCGTGTCCGGATCGTTCGTGAGATCGAGGAAAGTAGCAACAGATTCGACCTTGGGGCTGCGCAAGTTGAGCGGATTGAAATCGAAACGAAGGTGCCGGAGCAAAGGGGTTCCGGCAAGGGCTGCCAATAGCGTTAACGCGACGACCCAAGAGCGGTAATTCGTCAAAAACCGGTCGGCTGGCGCGAGAAAGAGATAGCCGACGGGCTCCTTTTCCGGCGGCGGCCGCAAAAGAAAAAGGAGGGCCGGCAGGAGCGTGATTGCGGCAAAGAAGGCGATGAACATGCCGGTTCCGGCAATGATGCCCAATTCCGAAACGCCACGGTAATCGGTTGGCCAAAAGGAATAAAAACCTGCGGCGGTTGCCGCCGCTGCGAGCGCCAAGGGCCGCCCCGCCTTGCCCGCCGCTTGCGCAAGCGCCCTGTCGAGCCGCGCCTCCTTATAGCGTTCCGAGCGATAACGGACGCTGAACTGAATGCCGAAATCGACTCCAATTCCGACGAACAGGACGGCAAAGGCGACCGAAATCAAATTGAGCGCGCCGACCATCAAAAGGCCAATGGCGGCTGTGACGGCGAGACCGGCAACAACGGTCCAGGCGACCGCGAGCACGATACGCAGCGACTTCAATGCCGCCCAGACGATGACAAGGACTGTCAGAGCCGTAACGATCGCGTTGATCCCGGCGCCCTCGGCCAGAGTGCCGAATTCCTCGTCGGCCATTGGGACGAGGCCGGTCAACCGGACGGTGACGCCATGGGCGGGCGAAAAGCCAAGATTGCGCGCAGTTTCGCGGATAAAATTCGAGGCCTTCTCTCCCGGCATCAAGGCCGCGTAATCAAGATTTGGCTGGACCTCGATAAACCGGCGCAATTCGCGCGGATCCGGCGGCTGCCCAGAAATCAGGCTGCGCCACGAAAAATACACCGGCCGGCCTGCGAGCACGGCTTCCAGGGAATCGCCGAACTCGGCCATCGGGCGGTCGAAATCGTCAAACGTTCCGGCTTTCGCGCGAACCCCTTGGTTGATGTAAGACAGGGCGGTGACGATTCCGCGCAAACTCGGATCGTTGGAAAGCGCCATCAGAAATGCGCGGGCGCGGGAGAGTTCGCCGACAGTTTTACGAAGCTCGGGGAGCGGGAAGAACAGAAGCCCAGCCTCGTTGAAATAAGCCCCGCCGTCGGGCCGGACGACGGAGCGAAAAAGATCCGGCCGGGCCCTTAGCCGGTCGGCGATGCCTTGGGCCGCCGCCTCGGCAAGTTCGGCTGTCTCGCCATCGATGACGACGACGATTTGATCCACGCGCTGCGGAAACGCCTTGTCCAGCGCGGAAAGGTTCCGCCGCCATTGTAACTTTTCGGAAAGAAAATCGTTTGTATTGGTGTTGATGGCAAAATGGGTAAGGGCATAATTGCCAGTAACGATCGTCAAAAGGATTGACAAGGCCAGAACGGTCCAGCGGAAACGGCCGCAGAACGCCACGATCGTTACGATCGACCTTTTAATGGGATCGGAAGCAGCTGGAATCATAAATGGCAGTCTCACAGGGGTTAGAATGGATTTAACGATGGCCTGCCGATGTCTGGCCGTTCGACGGCAGCAAAGGTGACGAAAAAAAACCTGTCCGCAGCGCAATGGCCGCATTCGGCTGGGGCTGGTGTTGCGTCTGACCCAGGTTCGCTAGACATTTGGCGGCGAAGGGTCAATGTCAATTGGGTGAAGAACCGGCGGCAAATGTTTGACATTGGTGCCAGGACAGCTACAAGTCAGCTTTGGCAAGCGGGACCCAAAAGGTTCTCGTGTTTTCAAGTCACTTCGACCTCCGCCAGGTAAATATCATGAAAGTCATATTGGCTCAGCCGCGCGGATTTTGTGCCGGAGTTGTACGCGCGATTGACATTGTTGAACGCGCGCTCGAGAAATACGGGCCGCCCGTTTATGTTCGCCACGAAATCGTTCACAACGGCTATGTCGTCGAAAGCCTCAAGGCAAAAGGAGCCCGTTTTGTCGAGCGGCTGGATGAAGTGCCGCCTGGCGCGCGCACGGTTTTTAGCGCTCATGGGGTGGCCCGCTCCGTCGAGGAGGAGGCCGCCGCACTGGGACTGCCGGTTCTTGACGCCACTTGTCCCTTGGTATCGAAAGTTCATAGCCAAGGGCAACGCTATGTGCAACAAGGCAGGACCCTTGTGCTGATTGGCCACGCCGGCCATCCCGAGGTGGAAGGGACCATGGGACGCATTCCAGGGAACATCTATCTCGTGCAAACTGAAGCCGATGTGGCCAATCTCGACCTTTCGCCAAACACCCCAATGGCCTATATTTCGCAGACGACCTTGAGTGTCGATGATACCAAGGCCATTATCGCCGCACTGAAGCGCCGATTCGCCGACATCGTCGGACCGGAGACAAGGGATATCTGCTACGCCACGCAGAACCGCCAGACCGCCGTCCGGGAGTTGAGCAGGCTCGTCGACGTATTGCTTGTGGTTGGTGCCAAGAACAGCTCCAATTCAAACCGGCTGCGTGAAATCGGCTCCGAGGCGAGTATTCCTGCGTTTTTAATCGCCGATAAGTCGGAACTTGATTTCTCCGCGTTGCGCGATGCCGAGACGATCGGCCTGACCGCTGGCGCCTCCGCGCCAGAGATTCTTGTCGAGGAGGTACTGCAAGCCTTGGCGGAGCTCGGCCCGTTGGAATTAGAGACCTTGCCCGGGGTCGCGGAAAATATAGAGTTTAAACTTCCCTCAGAGCTCAGCAATTAAAGTTTGGACATCAACAAAGGTGCGTCGCGCCTAATTTGGGAGAAGACATGGGAATACCGGTTCTGCAAATGATAGAGATCGGCGCCTATGTTGCGCGCCAGCGCTTGGCGGGACGCAAGCGCTTTCCTCTCGTATTGATGCTCGAACCCCTATTCCGCTGCAATCTGGCTTGTGCAGGTTGCGGAAAGATCGACTATCCAGACAAGATTCTCAATCAGCGCCTGCCGCTTGCCGACTGTCTTGCGGCGATTGACGAATGCGGCGCGCCGGTCGTGGTGATCGCGGGCGGCGAACCGCTGCTCCACAAGGAGCTGCCCGAAATTGTGAAAGGAGCGATCGCCCGGCGCAAATTCGTGACAGTCTGCACCAATGCGCTGTTGCTTGCAAAGAATATCCACCGGTACCGGCCGAACCGTTATTTCAACTGGTCTATTCATCTCGATGGCGATGCCGAGGCGCACGATCTTTCGGTGTGCCAGCCAGGCGTTTACGAACGTGCGATTGAGGCCCTAAAGCTGGCGAAAGAGCGTGGATTTCGGGTGACCATCAATTGCACGCTTTTCAGCAATGCCGAGCCTCGGCGGGTTGCAGCGTTTTTCGACAGCGTCACAGCGCTGGGCATTGCAGGTATCACCGTGTCGCCGGGATATGCCTATGAGCGTGCCCCCGACCAGCAGCATTTTTTGAACCGCGCGAAAACCAAGACTCTGTTCCGGCAGCTTTTTGCGCTCGGCCGCGGGGCCAAGGCCTGGCCCTTCTTCCAATCGCAACTCTTCCTTGACTTTCTTGCCGGCAACCGAACCTATGCCTGCACGCCGTGGGGCAACCCGACGCGCACGATCTTTGGCTGGCAGCGGCCTTGTTACTTGCTTGGCGAAGGTTATGCCGCCACTTTTGAGGCGTTGATGGAGGAGACCGCTTGGGACTCATATGGCACCGGCAATTATGAAAAATGCGCGGATTGCATGGTCCATTGCGGCTATGAGGCAACCGCGGTCCAAGACGCTTTTAGCCAACCATGGCGGGCTCTCGGCTTAGCCTTGCGGGGTATTCGCAGTGATGGCCCGATGGCGCCTGAAATTCCGTTAGACAGGCAGCGGCCCGCCGACTGGGTCTTCAACCGGCACGTCGAGCAGAAACTCGCGGAAATCAGAGAAGCCGAGGCGGCCAGCGAGCATTTTTCGGCCGCGGAATAGAGCCACGAAGGCCGCGCGCGCATCATCGGCGGTTCGCATGAGCTGCGGGACCTGGCGGGGATTTTTGACGAGCGAGCCGAGGATTGCACCAAATGCAAGCGAGCCATCCGGCCTGATCGCCACCAAGGCAGCGTGCGGAAGCTGCCGGTAAGCCGGGTCGGCGACAACTCGAAAAGCTGCAAAGGGCACCCGATAAGCGGCGGCAACCCTGGCCGCGACATGGGATTCCGTATCTGCGGCGAGCGCACCCGTCTTGAGATAGAGGGCGCGCCTTTCGGCAATTCCAGAGACCGGCAAATCGATGCCGGCTATGTCGGCAGTCATCGCGCCGCTAAGCATGGCGGAAAGTCTCTTCGACCAAACCGGATCGGTCGAATAGCGCGCGCCGTCCTCGGCAATGACCGTGCGCGCGACGAGCTTCGTCCCCGGGGCGAGACCGGCGGCCAAGCCGCCCGCAACGCCAAAACTGATAAGGGCAGATGCCCCGTGCGCGGCAGCGGCTTCAATTCTTTGCGCAAGACCGAAGACGTCCCCGCAGCCCGAGAGGGTCACGATGCCTGGCCCGGCAGCAATTCTTGCTTCCGTTTTGAGGCCGGTCACGGCGATAACAGGTACCCCCCCTACATCCCTATCAGGATCGGGGGGCTGTTTCCTGTTTTGAGATTGCGGTAGCGCGCCATCGCCCAGAGGGGAAAGAACTTCGAATAGCCATGATAGCGCAGAAAAAACACCCGGGGAAAACCGGTCGCGGTAAAACGCTCTTCCTTCCAAAATCCGTCCTCCCCCTGGGTCCGGGCCAGATAATTTATTCCCGACTCAACGGCCGCATCATCCACCATACCGGCGGCCATCAATCCAAGCAATGCCCATGCCGTTTGCGAAGGCGTGCTCTGTGCGTGCCGGTAGCCGGCATAGTCAAGCGCATAACTCTCGCCGCCCTCTCCCCAACCGGCATCGGCATTTTGGATGGTTTTGAGCCAGGCAACGGCTTTTTGCACGACCGTGTTGCCTAGATCAAAATTTGTCGCTTTTAAGGCACTGAGTACTGACCAAGTTCCATAAATGTAATTCATCCCCCAGCGGCCAAACCAGCTGCCATCTTTTTCTTGCGCCCTGAGCAAGTAATCGACGCCTCTTGCGACGATGCGACTGCTGTCCGGGGTCTCGCCGAGCTGGCCCAACAGCGAAACGCAACGGGCCGTGACATCCGCGGTCGGCGGATCGAGCAGGGCTCCATGGTCGGCAAAGGGAATATAGTTTAAATATTCGTAATCATTGCCGGCATCGAAGGCTCCCCAGCCGCCGTTGGCGCTTTGCAAGCCTTCGATCCATTCTCTGCCTCTTGCGACCGCCTGGGCAAATTCTCCCCCATGCGCGGCAAAGCGGTCCATTGCCATCGCGACGACGGCGGTGTCGTCGACATCGGGATAATAGGCATTGGCGTATTGAAACGCCCAGCCGCCCGGCCGGACATTGGGTTTTTGGACGGCCCAATCGCCGGCGACATTCGTGATTTGGAGCGGTTTAAGCCAGGCAAGGCCGGCGCGGACAGGTTCTGTCACAGCCTCCCCGCACGTTTCCATCAGCGCATGACAGGCAAGGGCCGTGTCCCAGACCGGCGAAACGCAGGGCTGGCAATAGGCTTCGTCCGCATGCAGCACCAGCAGCTTTTCGATGGCATTCAGCGCTTGGACGATCCGCGGATCGTGCCGCTCGCAGCCGAGCGCGTCAAACATTATGGCCGAATAAGCTATCGCCGGATAGATCGCGCCAAGTCCGTCCTCGCCATTGAGTCTTTGTTCGACGAATTCGACGGCTTTGGCGATGGCGCGGTTGCGCAAGGCCTTGGGGAAAAAGGGCTCGAGCAAGCGCAACACCTTGTCCAATCCGGCAAAGAGCGCCGTCCAAGGAAATTTTTGATGTGGCGCGCCAGGCCAGCGGCGAACGGTCTCCGCCGGCTCGGTGAAGAGTTCATCAATCGTGATGCCGCGCGGATTGCGTGCCGGGGGTTTCAGGGCGTTCACAACCATCAGCGGCGTGATGACGGTGCGGCTCCAGTAGGAAACCTTGGTCAGATGGAACGGAAACCAGCGTGGCAGCAGCATGATCTCGACCGGCATGACCGGCACGGCCCGCCAGGGCACGGCACCGAAAAGCGCCAAGAGCCCGCGCGTAAAGACATTGGTGCTTGCGGCTCCGCCATGCGCGAGGATCGCCGCGCGGGCACGGCGCATGTGATCTGCGTCAGGCGAATCGCCAATCGCTTTCAGCGCGAAATAGGCCTTGACGCTGCTGCTAATGTTATAGACGCCATCTTTATAGAGCGGCCAACCATCGTGCCCGGCTTGATTGCGCCTTAGGTAGGCGGCGAACTTGGCTTCGACCTCGGCGTTGGCCGGTTCGCCTAGAAAATGCTTAAGCAGAATGTATTCCGCCGGAATCGAGACATCGGCCTCTAATTCGAAGACAAAATGCCCATCCTCCTGCTGCAGGTCCAACAAACTCCGCGCCGCACGCAAGATCGCCACTTCTAGTCCGTTGAGTCCTGTTGGCGCCGCAGCGGTGTCGTCCGCTAGGTTTTCGATCGTTTTCACTTCGGCTGTCCCCTCTTGCTAAGTGCCGCGATCATGTCCGCCGCACGATGGCCAGAACGAATCGCTCCTTCGATTGTCGCGGGCAGACCCGTCGCGGTCCAATCTCCCGCAAGCACGAGATTGGCATAAGCCGTAGCCGTGTCCGGGCGGCGAGCGTTTTCTTTGACGGTCGCGGCAAATGTCGCCCGCTTCTCCTTGATGATTTGCCATGGCGGCAGCGGCATTTCAATCTGTGTAACTTTTGCAACTTCCTGCCAAATAATTTTAGCCAGTTCCTCGCGCGCCACATCGAGAAAGCGATCGGCATTGCTGATCGTGACCGAGAGACGGTCTTGAAATGCAAACAACCATTCGATCGTTCCGTTAACGATCCCCAAAATGGCCGGGGTGTTCTCTGGCGGAGCGATTTTAAAATGAGCATTGACGATTGCCCGATAGGATTCGGGTGCCTGCAAGCTTGGCACGATCTCGCGCGCGGCAAAAGGAGGAACAGCAAGAATGACCTTATCTGCTGCTTCGAGCGGCACCTTGTCCTCGCCAAAATCGAGCACGGCGGCGCGGCCATTGGCAAAGCCGATTGTATGAAGCCTATGCTCGAAGCCGACCTTTACGCCCCGCTTGGCAAGATAGTCGAGCGCGGGATCGACAAAGGCAGCGGAGAGGCCGCGCGCTGCGATGAGCGGCCGGCAGGCGCGCCGGCCTTTCGCAAGCGTCTCCTGCACAACGGCAGCAGCGAGATAAGACGAGCCTTCGGCGGGGTCAGTATTCAAGGCTGCGAGAAAAAATGGCCGCCATAGCCGTTCATAGGCAACGCCGCGGCGGCGCAGGGCGGTCGCGAGCGGCATATCACGGCTCAATATAAAAAGGCGCAAGAGTTCAAGATAGTCGCGCGCGTTCGTGCCCGGCACCCGGCGGCGCGGCGAAAAGATCCACCAAGGAACTGGCCCCGCATTGGGGCGCAAATGCCAGCGTTTTCCGGTCGCATAATCGACAAAGGCAAAATCGGCTTCTGCGGGCCAAGATAATTGATCCTCGCTTCCGATCGCAGATAGAAATGCGCGCGCATCGCAATTGCCCGACAAGAGCAAATGATTGCCATTGTCGATCGTCATGCCGAGCGAGGAATCGGAGTAAGAACGGCAGCGCCCTCCGGCCTGGCGCGCTGCCTCATGTAGAACGATGTTTTGTGGGCCGCCGGCAAGGCGCACCGCCGCGGCAAGCCCGGCAAGCCCCGCGCCGACAACATGCACGGTTCCGTTCACCTCACAGAAGTCCATAGCGCAGGATCGCCAAAACGACGCGGTAGCGGGGCGTGCGAATGCGCAGGCGCGGTGACGCAAATCCACGCTTTTCCAAGCTTGTAAGGATAGCAAAATAAACATCGGCCATGATTTGTGGCGCGCGCACGCTGCCGCGCGAGCATCGCGCCATGATTTCCTGCGCCTTTGCGAAATGCGCCTTTGCGCGGGCAAGGGTTGGCGCGCACGCGAGGGCAAGCGCCGGTTCGGCTAGGACTTTTCGCGGCTCGCTTTCGCCGATGCCTGCCGCAACGAGATCCTCGCGCGGGAGATAGAGCCTCCCCTTGCCAGCGTCTTCGTCGAGATCACGCAAAATATTGGTGAGCTGAAGCGCGCGGCCGAGATGATGAGCCAAGTCTTGACCTTCCTCCCGCGGCATTCCAAAGGCGCAAGCGGAAAGGCGTCCGACGGCGCCCGCCACGCGCTCGCAATAAAGATCGAGGGTTGCAAATTCTGGCGCCTGGATGTCGGTTTCGACATCCATCCCCATGCCGTCAATCACAGCATAAAAATCCTCCTGCCGCAGGCCGAAGGCGTGGATCGCTTGTTTCAGGCCCTCGAACCCATTCCGCGCTTGTTGCCTGCTTGTGGAGTAGCAATAAAGCATATCGATGTCGCGGCGCCATTGCGCGAGCGCTTGCCTGCGCACCTCGCGCGGGCCTGCTTCATCCGCGATATCGTCGACGGCGCGGCAAAAGGAATAGATTTCAAACATAGCCTCCCGGCGGGGCCGGGGAAGAATGCGCATCGCTGCGTTAAACGAGCTGCCGCGTGCACGCTTAGATGGGCTAGTGCGCTGAACCGTGTCCGGCGCGCTGCTCATGGGCCACCGGTCTGCGCCGCCGCAATCCGCCGCAAGCGCATAAAAACTTGCAGCCCGTTCGCGACGCCGAAGCTCGAATAGATAAGCGTGCGAAGTTTCGTTAGATGAACGTTTTCGCTCAAGGGATCGTATTCGAGCAGCAAGGCATTGAGCTTTTGGGCGAGCCGCGCGATCACGGCCGTCTCGAGGCGAAGGCGGAAATCCTGCACTTTTAGAGGCAACTCGGCGCCGGCTGCAACGAGCGATGCGTTTCGCTGCGCGACGTCATGCAGCGCCACCCGGAGTTCGGGAGAGGCCTTTGCCGCGCCCAGCGCCTGCACGCCGAGGTTTTGGGCAGCAAGCGCGTCTTGCGGAACGTAAACGCGATCAAGGTTGCGAAAGTCGGCACCACAGTCCTGCAAATGGTTGATCACCTGCAGCGCTGCGCAAAGCGCATCCGACGCAGGCCAGGTCTCTTCGCTCTCGCCATGCACGTCAAGAACAAAGCGCCCGACGGGCGCCGCCGAATAAGCGCAATAATCCATCAATTCGGACCAATTCGCGTAGCGCCGCTTCACGGCATCCAAACGGAAGGCGCGCAAAAGGTCGAGCGCATGACGCGGCGAAAGCTTTCGCTCGGCGAGAACGGCGCGCAGCGGCAAGGCGGCGTCGATTGTATCGCAATGTCCTAACAATGTCGCTGCAAAGAGATCGAGTCCCGCAAGCTTGGCATCGGGCGAAAGCGATGGACTATCGGCAATGTCATCGGCGCCGCGAGCAAAGCGATAATAGGCAAGGATTGTGGCGCGATGTTTTGGCGCGATGAGCAAGGAAGCGACGGGAAAATTTTCGCCCCGGTGAGTCTTCGTAGGTTTAACCGGTAATTCGCTCAACATCATAATTAAGGGCTTAGGCGTTGGGCCGCGCATCGAACCGTAGTCATGTGTTTGGCCTTGTAAAAAACAAGCACCGCGGGCTGTTTCAACATCCGGATTCCGTTGACTCTTAACATAGGCGCTTGCCCGCTCCCATGTGCCATGGTTTCCGCCGTGCGGGCAAATGGTTGTATGGGCTTGGTCCAGGCGTAATTTGGCGCCGTTCGGCCGCAAATACGCAGGCAGCGGCGCCACTCGCGAAAAAATGCATGCTCAGCCATTTGCGCCTGTACCCTTGCAAACCCCGCTCCGCGGCGGTCATTTCACACAGGGTAGACGCTTTTGGGGCATCGGTGTAGGGATGATTTCCGGCTCGCTGACATGAGCCTTTTTTCTAGGCCGCAGAATGAACGAATCCCTCACATCCGCAACGAAATCCGCCAACAATCCGGAGCTCAAACCGTCGCCGCGTGCGCTCGAGCAGCTCTTGCCATATCTGTTTCGTTACAAGCCGCTTATTGTCGCGGCGTTAATTGCGGTCGGAATGGCCGCCGGGGCGACATTGGCGGTGCCGCTGGCGATTCGGCGGATGATCGACTATGGCTTTTCGGCCGAAAGCGCGGGCTTGATTGACACGTATTTTGTGGGCCTCATCGCCGTGGCCGGCGTACTGGCACTCGCTTCAGGATCGCGTTACTATTTTGTGACAATTCTCGGGGAACGGATCGTCGCCGATCTCCGCTCGGATGTTTTCAGCCACCTTTGCCGGCTCGACGCAGGCTTTTTCGATACCGCGCGAACCGGAGAACTTTTGTCGAGGCTCACCGCCGACACAACCCAGATCAAGGCCGCCTTTGGCGCCACGGCGGCGCTCGCTCTGCGCAATTTCTTTCTCTTTCTCGGCGGCATCGCCATGATGGTCGTGAGCAGCCCAAAGCTTTCCGCCGCCGTGCTTATCGCCATCCCGGTCATCGTCCTGCCTCTCGTTGCAATTGGGCGCGTGGTCCGCAAGCGCTCCCGCGCGGCGCAAGACACGCTTGCCGAGGCGAGTTCCTACGCTGCCGAAAATCTTTCCGCCGTCCGCGTGATGCAGGCTTTTGGGGCAGAATTCGCCACCAGCAGGAAGTTTGGCACCGCCGTGCAAGATGCTTATAGCGCCGCCCGGCGTGCGGCATCGTCGCGCGCGCGGCTGACGATTGTTGTCATTTTCCTTATCTTTGCCAGTATAGTTGGTGTGCTCTGGTTCGGCGCGCGGGAAGTGCTTACAGGCCGCATGAGCGGAGGCCTTTTAACGCAATTCCTGTTCTACGCCGCTTTGGCTGCGGGGGCGTTGAGCGAATTGACCAATGTCTGGGGCGAGATAGCCGCCGCGGCCGGCGCGGCCGGCCGTATCGCGGAAATACTTTCCCTAAAGCCCGCAATCGTCGCACCGGTGCCGGCCGTGGCGCTACCCCAGCCGGCGCGAGGCAAAATTTCTTTCGAGCATGTCGATTTTGCCTATCCGGCAAGGCCCGAGTATTCCGTCCTGCATGGCCTTTCCTTTAAGATCAAAGCCGGGGAAACCGTCGCCATCGTTGGTCCTTCGGGTGCCGGAAAGAGCACGATCTTTCAGCTGCTGGCGCGGTTTTATGATCCTCTTTCAGGCCGCATTTTGCTTGATGGCATCGATATCAAAACCGCCGATCCGGCGGATCTCAGGCGGCGGATCAAAAGCGTGCCGCAAGACCCGGTGATCTTCTCTTGCTCGCTTGCCGACAATATCCGCTATGGAGCTCCGGAGGCCAGTGACGAGGCCGTGCGCGAGGCGGCAAGGCGCGCAGCCGCCGATGATTTTATCCGCGCATTGCCCGATGGCTATGCGACGCTTGCCGGGGAACGCGGAGTAACATTATCGGGCGGGCAGCGTCAGCGGATAGCCATCGCCCGGGCCGTCTTGCAGAACGCACCGGTGCTGCTTCTTGATGAGGCGACCTCCGCGCTCGATTCCGAAAACGAGATCATGGTTCAAACCGCGCTCGAAAAAGTGATGTCCGAACGAACGACGCTCGTTATCGCGCATAGGCTCGCAACTGTCCTCAAAGCCAACCGGATTCTGGTTCTGGACAATGGCCGGCTGATCGAGGAAGGCACGCATCAAAGCCTCGTCGCCCAAGATGGCCTATACGCGCGCCTCGCAAAGCTGCAATTCGAAACTGGCGCGGCCGCGCTCAGCACCGGGGAGATCGAGGCAGCGGAGTGAACGCCTGAACTGACCGAATGAAGGCGCTCAGCGCCCGTTGCGCTATCCGCTCTCGAGCAACCAACGACGTTATCGTTCGATTCCTACCCGTTGTTCTGCTCGATGTCGGCGAAGCGATAACCGGTGCCTGGTTCCGTCAGAATGAGGCGCGGGGCGGAAGGGTCGTCCTCGATTTTTGCGCGCAACTGGCCAATGAAAACACGCAGGTATTGCGTGTCGTTTTGGTGCGCCGGCCCCCAGACCGCCGTGAGAATTTGCCGATGTGTGACCAAACGCCCGGCGTGACGTGCGAGGATTGTCAGAAGATCATATTCTTTCGGCGTCAACTTTACGGTGACGCCGCTCTTCGTCACTAAACGACGCGCGAAATCAATACGGAGTCCACCGCTCTCGATTCGTGGGGGTTCATGTCCATCCTGCGCCGCGTGGCGCAAAGCAGCGCGCAGCCGCGCCATCAATTCCCCGATTCCGAACGGCTTTTCCACGTAGTCGTCGGCGCCCGAATCGAGCGCCACGATCTTCTCCGCCTCGCGGTCGCGTGCCGAAAGAACAATGATAGGAATTTTCGAAAACGCGCGCGCTTCGCGTAGAACGTCCTTGCCGTCCATGTCGGGAAGCCCAAGATCCACGATTGCGACATCCGGCGCCGAGGCGGCGATTTTTCTCAATGCATCACGCCCCGTCGTGGCTTCGAGAACCTCATAGCCGCAAGCTGTCAATGCGGGCCGCAGGACGCGTTGGATTTGTGGTTCGTCATCGACAATGAGAACGCGAACACGAACACCGGTCACGTCGCCAACCCTCGCTGCGGCTGGCCGGGAACCGGAAAGCGCATGACGATACGCGTGCCACGTCTCCGTATCGCCGGACTCTGTGCAATGATGGTTCCGCCCATCGCTTCAACAAGGCCCCGGCATATCGATAGGCCGAGGCCAGTCCCCGCCTTGCGTCCGTCCGCGCGACCGCCTCGATAGAATTTTTCGAAGATGCGCTCAAGATCGGCAGGCTTCACGCCCGGGCCTTCGTCGGTGACGGTCACGACGACATATGAGCCCTCTTGGCGCGCGTGGATCATCGCGTCCGATCCACGGCCGTATTTATGAGCGTTATCAAGCAGGTTAACCAGAACCTGCTGCAGAAGATTCGCGTCGCCGCGAATAAACGGCAAATTGCGCGCAACGCTGACGGCGACTTTCTGGTTTGGGAACGTCTTGCGGGCGCGCTCCTGGGCGCTACGCACGGCGTCGGCCACGTCTACCCAGTCGCGCCGGACTTCAAGCGCTCCGGCCTCGATACGCGACATATCGAGGAGATTCTTAACGAAGCGCGCGAGGCGCCCCGCCTCCTCTTCGATTGAGGCCAGCAAATCCTGCCTATCTTGCAGAGACATCTTGTCGCCGAGTTCTCGCAGACTCGTGACCGCTCCGGTGATCGATGCGAGCGGCGTTCTCAGGTCATGAGACAAAGATGATAGCAGCGTTGTGCGCAGCTTCTCATTTTCCTCAAGAGCTGCTGCCCGGATAGACTCGCGGACGAGCGACGAACGATCAACGGCAATGGCCGTCTGATCGAGAATCGAGGTCAGCGTCCGGTCGTCTTGCGGCGAAAAAGACTCGCTCGCATTCCCGGGCTCGATACCGCAAACGCCAACCGCGCCTCGGGGCGTGACGAGCGGACGAAACTGAAAGCGCACATTCGGCAACGTGCCCGTCCGCCAGCCGGCTGCTTCTGCTTTTTCGAAAGCCCACCGCGCGGCGCTTGTCTCAGCCACGTCCAGATTATCGAGCGGCGGCCAGGCGGCGGCAAGACGCAGCTCCCCGTCCTCGGGTAGCAGCGATACGACACATTTTGCCCCGAGCGCGTTTTGAGTGTGCGCCGTCGCAGCCCAGGCCACATCGTCGAGATTGGCCGCACCCGACAATTTGCGCGAGATTTCGAACAGCGATTGTGCGGCGTCCACGCGCAGGCGCATATTTAACGAATGTTCACGAACCCTGCTGGCAAGTGATCCTGTAACGATTGCGACAACGAGAAAGACGAGCAGCGCGACGAATTCCTGCGGCTCCGAAATAGTAAGCTCGTAGACCGGTTCAACAAAAAAGAAATCAAATGCAAGAAAGGAGAGGACTGAAGCGGCAATTGCCGACCATAAGCCGAAGCGGACAGCGCAAAAGATGACTGGCACGAGAAAGATCATCGACAGATTTGGCAGATGCAGCCAGCGGTCGAGCAAAAGCCCAGCCCCGACCGTTGCGGCGACCGCGACGACCGCGGCCCCAAGTCCGGCCGCCATGGCGAAATGCGCCGTCCGATCGAACGTGCGCGGCGTGGCCGGCGGCTGAGGAGTCTCGTCCACCACTACATGAATTGCTATGTCGTGCGACCGGCGCATGATCTCCTCGGTTAAGGAGCGGCGAAGAACACGGGCAATGAAACTCGCCCGCGACCGGCCCAAAACGATCTGCGTGATATTCTCGCTTCGGGCGTAGCGCAGCACCTCGCCCGCAAGATCATAGGCCGCAAGCCGCTCGATTGACGCGCCGAGACGCTCGGCTAGCCGCAACGCGTCGTCAACGCGTTTTGCGCGCGAAGGGTCACCTTCCTCTTGGCCGGGGCGTTCAACGAAGACTGCCGTCCATTCGGCGTTGAGACCGGTCGCAAGGCGCGCTGCGGCGCGGACCACACCATCCGACGAAATATCAGCTCCCACACATACAAGCAGACGTTCCGCCGTCTCCCAAGGCCCCTCAATGGCGTTTTGGCGCAGATAATCGACCATCTGATCGTCGACGCGTTCGGCGGTGCGGCGCAGCGCCAATTCTCGCAGCGCCGTGAGATTACCGGGAGTAAAGAAATTTCCTATCGCCCGCTTTGCCGTCTCGGGAACGTAGACCTTTCCTTCCTTCAGCCTTTGGATGAGTTCGTCCGGGGTGATGTCGACGAGAATCACATCCGCCGCCTCGTTCAAGACGCGATCCGGCACGGTTTCGCGGACGCTCACGCCGGTGATGCGCGCGACGACGTCCGCCAGACTCTCCAAATGCTGGATGTTGAGTGCCGTCCAGACGTCGATGCCGGCATCGCGCAATTCCTCCACATCCTGCCATCGTTTCGGATGGCGGCTGCCGGCCGCATTCGTATGAGCAAGTTCATCTACGATGATAAGTTTGGGCCTGCGCGCCAACGCGGAGTCGATATCGAATTCCTCGATGACACGGCCGCGATAGTCGCATTTTCGCCGAGGGAGGATCTCGAGACCCTCTGTTAAGACCTTGGTTTCCTGGCGCCCATGGGTTTCGACGAGGCCAATCACCACGTCGGCGCCCTCTTCCTTTGCAGCGCGCGCGCGTGCCAGCATGGCGTATGTCTTGCCAACGCCTGGCGCCGCGCCGAGGAAAATCCGGAGCTTGCCGCGCCTATCTTCTTCAGCTATGGCGAGCAACGCATCCGGGTCGGGACGGCGGTCGAGTTCTCTTTCCGTTTTCGCCATGCCGCGTCATCGAAAGTCGTTGAGCGGGGCGAAACATACTAGCGAACCTCGTCGAGCGCCAGATTGAGCAACAATACATTGACCCGCGGTTCGCCGATCAGTCCGCCGAAGCGGGGCTCGATTTGCGCCTCCACAAATGCACGCACCCGGCTTTCTTCGAGCTTGCGAGCTTTTGCCACAGCCGGAACCTGAGCCAGAGCGAATTGAGGGGAAACATGAGGATCGAGCCCCGAAGCGGAAGTTGTGACGGCGTCTGCCTCAAATGGATCGACGTACCCAGCCGCGAAACCGGCTTCGATGGCCGAGCTCACGCGATCGACGAGCTTTTGCGAGGTCGGGCCGAGATTTGAGCCGGAGGAATTCGCGGCATTGTAAGGGGCATCCACGGTCTTGGAAGGATCCGCCGGATCGGGCGCGCTCGTCGCGGATGGCCGGCCGTGAAAATAACGCTCCGACGTGAAGTTTTGGCCAATCAAAGCCGAACCGGCAATTTTGCCGTCACGTTCGATGACGCTGCCGTTGGCTTTGCCTGGGAACACAAGCTGTGCAATACCTGTGATCGCGAGCGGGTAGGCGAGACCTGTCAAGGCCGAGAACAAGATGATCATCATGATCGCGGGACGTAGTTGGGCCAACATGGGCAGGGCTCCTCAGGCGAGATGCAAAGCCGACACAACGAGGTCGATGAGTTTGATGCCGACGAACGGCGCAACAATGCCGCCTAGCCCGTAGATCAGCAAATTACGGCGCAGCAGCGCAGCGGCACCGATGGGGCGATAGGCAACTCCCTTCAACGCCAACGGGATCAGGGCGATGATGATGAGCGCGTTGAAAATGACCGCCGAAAGGATCGCCGACTGCGACGACGCGAGTTTCATGACGTTGAGCCCGCCGAGTTCAGGATACGTTACGACGAATAAGGCAGGAATGATTGCGAAATATTTGGCTACATCGTTGGCAATCGAGAAGGTGGTAAGCGCGCCGCGGGTCATGAGCAATTGCTTGCCGATTGCGACGATTTCGATAAGCTTGGTCGGATCAGAATCGAGATCGACCATATTGCCAGCTTCACGCGCGGCTTGCGTGCCGGTCTGCATGGCGACGCCAACATCGGCCTGCGCGAGTGCGGGTGCATCATTGGTCCCGTCGCCGCACATCGCGATGAGGCGAGCGCCTTGCTGCTCCTTGCGGATATAGTTGAGCTTCTCCTCGGGCGTTACCTGCGCAATGAAATCGTCAACGCCTGCTTCCGAGGCTATCGCCGCAGCGGTGATGGGGTTGTCGCCTGTCACCATGACGGTCTTGATACCCATGGCGCGCAGAGCGCCGGATCTCGCCTTGATGTCGGGCTTGATGATGTCCTTGAGGTGAATGACACCAAGCAGCCGTCCATTTTCCGAGACGGCGAGCGGCGTGCCGCCGGAGCGGGAAATGCGTTCAACGGCTCGGGAAAATTCGACGGGCACGTAGCCTTTTGGCAGGCCCGCTTGCTCGAAAATGACATCGATAGCGCTCGCCGCCGCGGGCTGCCCGCCGGAACGTCCAGCGGAAGCAGAACCTTCGGCCGCGCGTTCGGCGGCGAGCTCCGTCTGCGCGAGAATGGCGTCGACTGCGCCCTTGCGTAACGACCGAGCCGGCAGGTCCGCTCCCGAAATTCTTGTGTATGCGGAAAAAGGTATGATTCGTGCTTCGGTGCCAACGTCAGGTCCCGTCAATCCATAACGGCTCTTCGCCAGGGCGACAATCGAGCGCCCCTCCGGCGTTTCGTCGGCGAGCGACGCGAGCAAGGCCGCTTCAGCCAAGGCGTGCTCAGTCGTATCGCCGCAAGGGATGAACTCGTCCGCCATGCGATTGCCGAAGGTGATCGTTCCCGTCTTGTCGATCAGGAGCGTGTTAACATCGCCTGCTGCTTCGACCGCGCGGCCGGAGGTAGCGATGACGTTGAAGCGGACCAGGCGGTCCATCCCGGCGATGCCGATAGCGGACAAAAGGCCACCGATTGTTGTCGGGATGAGGCAAACGAGCAGAGCGATCAGCACGGTGATCGAAAGTATCGTGCCGGAATAAACGGCAAGCGGCCACAAGGTCACGCAGACGATGAGGAAGATAATGGTAAGGCCAGACAGCAGAATCGACAGCGCGAGTTCGTTGGGCGTCTTCTGACGCTCCGCGCCCTCGACCAGTGCGATCATGCGGTCGATAAAGGTGGAGCCGGGCGCCGCCGTAATCTTTACCCTGAGCCAGTCGGAGAGAACGGTCGTGCCGCCGGTAACAGCCGAGCGGTCGCCGCCAGCCTCTCGAATGACGGGGGCCGACTCGCCGGTAATCGCCGATTCATTGACCGAGGCGACGCCTTCAATAACTTCGCCATCCCCTGGGACGAGGTTGCCCGCCTCAACAAGCACCACGTCCCCAATTTCCAGGTCAAGCGCGGAGACGCCCTCGACGACATCTCGCATACCGCTCTTGCCATCGGGGTCAATCAGCCGCTTTGCCCTCGTGTCGGTGCGAGTCTTGCGCAAAGCATCCGCCTGTGCTTTGCCGCGCCCCTCCGCCACGGCTTCCGCAAAATTGGCGAAGAGCACGGTGAACCAGAGCCAGGCCGCGATCTGGCCCGAGAAACCGGCGACGCTATCGTGTGCAAAGAGATCGCGCACGAAAAAGATTGTGACGACCGCCGAAACGACCTCGGTTACGAAAATTACCGGGTTGCGCATCAGCTTGCGCGGATCGAGTTTGCGAAACGCGTCGAGCGCAGCACGGCGGGTGATGGGCCAATGGAAGAGGCCGGGAGCGGCGGCTTTCGAGGACATGAGAGAACTCCAATCAGAAAGTTTTGCCTGCTTGCAGCAGGAAGTGTTCGACCACCGGACCGAGCGCGAGAGCCGGGAAATATTGGAGGAGGTATAATATGAGGATGACACCAAGCAGCAGGCCGATGAATAGCGGCCCATGCGTCGGGAAGGTACCGGCCGAGGCAGGCACTTTCTTCTTTGCCGCGAACGAGCCCGCGAGCGCCAAGACCGGGATCACATAAGCGAAACGGCCAAAGAACATGGCGAGGCCGAGCGTGGTATTGAACCAGAGCGTGTTGCCGTTAAGCCCCGCGAAGGCCGAGCCGTTGTTGGCGTTAGTCGATGCAAAGGCGTAGAGGATTTCGGAAAGGCCGTGCGGACCGGTGTTGCCGAGGCTGTCAAGCCCCGTTCTCAGCAGCACCGACGCGGCCGAGAAGCCAAGCACACTCAGCGGATAAATGAGCACCGCCAGCATGGCGAGCTTCATTTCGCGCGCTTCGATTTTCTTGCCGAGATACTCTGGTGTGCGGCCGACCATTAGGCCGGCCACGAAAACGGCGATGACTGCGAGGACCAGGAAGCCATAGAGGCCCGCGCCGACGCCGCCCGGAGAGATGCAGCCGAGCAGCATATTGAACAATGGCACGAGGCCGCCGAGCGGCGTGAAGGAGTCGTGCATGGAGTTGACGGAGCCCGTGCTGGTGCCTGTCGTTGCAGCGGCGTAGAGCGCGCTCATAGCTGGCCCGAATCGAACCTCCTTGCCTTCCATATTGCCAGGAGAAGGATCAACCCCGATGGCGGTCAGCAGCGGATTGCCTGCGGCTTCCGCCCAATAGGCTACCAGGACGCCGGTCACGAGAACGATTCCCATCGTTATGACGATCGCGCGTCCCTGCCGGAAATCAGCGACTGCCCGTCCAAAAGCGAAAACCGTCGCGAACGGGATGACCAGCAAAGCCCAGATCTCGAGCATGTTGGAGATGGCGTTGGGATTCTCGAAAGGATGCGCGGCATTGGCGTTGAAGAAGCCGCCTCCGTTGGTGCCAAGCTCCTTGATCGCTTCCTGGCTCGCCACCGGGCCAATGGAAATAACTTGCTTCGCCCCTTCGAGCGTCGTCGCTTCAATTGAGCCGGCCAGCGTCTGCGGGATACCAAGCGCAATGAGAGCGAGCGCGAGAACAATCGAGAGCGGCAGCAGCAAGTAGAGCGTACCGCGTGTCAGATCGGCCCAAAAATTGCCGACTGTTGGAGATTCTGCTCGCGCGAACCCCCGAACCAAGGCAAAAGCCATGGCGAGTCCTGTCCCAGCAGAGACAAAATTGTGAACGGTGAGGCCGAGCATCTGCACGAGATGACTCATCGTCGTCTCGCCACCATAGTTCTGCCAGTTCGTATTTGTGATGAAGCTGATCGACGTGTTGAAGGCTAGATCGGACGGCACACCATCAAAACCCTGCGGATTGAGCGGCAGCACGTGTTGAAGCCGTTGCAGTGCATAGAGCGACGCAAAGCCGACAAAGCTAAAAGCAAGCATGGCCATTGTGTAATTCAGCCAGCTTTGTTCCCGCGCCGGATCGACGCCGGAAAGCTTGTAGTACAAGCGTTCCACAGGCGAGAGAATTGGCGACAAAAACGTCCGTTCGCCCGCGAGCACGCGTGTGATAAAAGCGCTGAGCGGGATTGCGGCGGCGATGACGGCCGCGAGCACAATGGCAATTTGCGCCCAACCAATAATTGTCATGTTGTCACTCTCGGGAAAGCCCGCGCCTCTTTAACTAAAACTTCTCGGGATGAAGAAGCGTGTAGACGAGGTAGATGCCAAGCAAAACGGCAACGCCCAGGCCAATGAGCGGTTCAAACATAGTGGACTCCATCTCAAAGCCGCGCACAGGCGCGCGCGTATAAATCCATCAGGACGAAGAGGAGGACGCCGAGACTGACGAAGATGAGATCGGTCATGGGCTGATCTTGTGGCGTTATTGCGGAGCCCTTATAGGAGCCCTCGGCATAAAGGGTCCATTCCGAATTCGAGGCTCGCACATAAGGGCCGCATAAAGACGACAGGATTCATCTCGACACTGTGATCAAGGCCGGCATGGAGTGTCCGTTGGATTAACGCCTCTGCTTGTGAGCGGCTGCGATCGCAAGCGAACTTCTGCTTCGGGTCCACCTGAGATGGGCTCGCGAAGAAGTTGCGCCGGCATGAACGTCAACGCCAACTCCGGACTTTCGGCACCGACGCTTAGTACGTACCAGCAGGTCCTCAGACCTGACCTTGGACCTATGGGTGCTTCTTAATGCCAGTACTATGGTTGCGTATTTTAGAGATCTCCGAATCCATGGATCACCCTGATTCGAGATTAGGGATAATGGCGCATTGATCGAGACGACATTTGAGCTTTGTACTGTGTCAATAGCGGAGACAATCGACTTGAAAACCGCCCATTCTTGGCCAAATTGACGATGCCCCCGTGCGCATTGACATGATTAGATCGCGACCTCCCGGCCGATTTCGACCACGCTGTCTCTCGGAAGCTTGAAGAAATCGCTGACGTGCATGGCGTTTCGCTCCATTACGGCGAAAAGCGCCTCCCCCCATTTGGCTAGACCTTTCCCGTCCTCGCGGCGAACGATGGTTTCGTGGCCGACGTAGTAGGTGACGTCGTCGAGCTGGAGGGGGCAGCCTCGTTCGCGTGCCTGTCTCAAGAGGGCAGGAATGTCTGGTCTCTCCATGAAGCCATAGTGCGCCTCCGCACGCCAGAAATCGGGGGCTACTTCGGCCAGCGACAAGCGCTCGCACTCCTTGATCCAGGGAACGGATTGCGTCACGACCCTGAGAACGAACAGGTGGCAATGCAAGGCCCGGTTGTGCTTGACGTGCCAATCCATGACTGGTGGCGTGCCGCTCAAAGTCCTTGTGAGGAAGACAGCAGTACCCGGAACGCGCGGGATGCCATGGGATTCGATCGAGGCCATGAACTCGTCGACGGGGATGAGCCGCTCGCCTAGAGCCTTGGCGACCGCCGTCGTTCCGCGATGCCAGATCAGCATCAGGCCGTAGATGAGACCAGCCAGAAGCAGCGGGACATAACCGCCCTCGGCAACTTTAACCAGGTTTGCCAGGAAAAAGCCGGCATCAATGCAAAGGAAGGCGCCGGCGACCGCGCCGCTTGCAAG
>JACXTT010001140.1_pt1 | contig 45053 bp, 37 predicted proteins | sample 9270951 | NCBI WGS metagenome assembly JACXTT01 (sample SAMN15532306, study PRJNA645909) | rock metagenome | isolation source: weathered quartz diorite | place: Puerto Rico | collected 2017-06-21 | reverse complement strand
ATCGAAGCCTACCCCGACGCCTACAAGGCGCTCTTCAACCTCGGGCGGATTCTCTCGAAATCGGGAGACGTTGTCGGAGCCGCCGACGCGCTTCGTCGCTGCGTCGATCAGGAGCCCGATTGGCCGATCGGCCACTTCTACTTGGCGCAGGCGCTCCTTCAGGTCGGTCAGCTCGAGCAAGCGAAGATGGAGGCGCTGCAAGGACTGAAGCTCGATCCACGCTCGACCTACGCTTCATTGGGCCACTTCGTTCTCGCCGACGTCTACAAACGCCAGGGTTTGGAGAAGGAGGCCCGACTGGAGCTTCAACGCGGCCAGGCGCTGAAGTAGAAAAGGGGACACTCCCCTTTTCGAAAAAGGGGAGTGTCCCCTTTTCCTACAGCTTGGCAACTGCCGACTTTCGCCGAAGTTGAAGAACGAGGGCGTCGGGGTCCACCAAGACGCGATCCGGTTCAAAGTTGCAGTGAACGGTGACCTCCTTCGTTTCCCCGGCGGACAATGTGATCGGCGATCGGGCGTCCCGATAATCGGCTTTGGGGACGCCCTTGTCGTCGAACCGCTCGCCCTTCGCCGCGGCGACGGTGAGGGGCATCGTCGCCTTCCCTTTGTTCGTGACCTTGACCGTGACGTCGTACGCCGACGCCGAGCCGGCCTTCTTGGCCTCGGCGAGCACATACTCAGGCACGACGACCTTGTGGAACCATTGCTCGATGAAACCGTCGTACGCGACGGGGTCGGGCGCGTAGGGCCTCAGGAACGCGGTGAAGTCCTGCAACACCGGGTGGTCGGGGTTGTCGTCGTACGCGGTCTGAAAATCGTGGAGGCCCTTCAGCAGGTTGTCGCGCCCCATCTGCTGGAGGAGCATCCAGACGACCCACCCCATTTTGTCGTACGTCACGGTGGTGTCGCCGGGCTTCGAGCCGTCGATCTTGACCATGGGCTTTTCGGAGTCGACCTGCCGATTGTCGCCGTAGCGCTCCTCGATTCGCTTGCAGAATTCGATCCGCGCGGACAATCCCTTGATCTGCTCGGTCAGGAGGATCGTCGAGAAGTGGGACATTCCCTCCGAGAGCAGATCGCCGCCGGGTCCCTTGCCGGGGAGGAGCATGTTCCCCCACCACTGGTGCGCCGCCTCGTGCGCCGCCACCGTGAAAGGCGCGTTCCCCGTCTTCTCCTGCTGCGTGAGGAAGCCGATCGCCTCGGAGAAGGTGATGTCGGTCGGGAACCCCTGAGCGTAGGTCGCCACCGAAGGGAACTCCGAGAGCTTCAGCTCCTTCCACGGGAAGTCGTGGAACCAAGCGGAGTAGTACTTCCGCGCGCCGTTCAGGGCGAGCATCATCTCGTCGAGGTTCGAGGCGTGGCCGGGGTAGTAATAGATGACGGTCCCCTCCCCCTTGCGCTCCGACCACTTGCCGGCGACGACGTTGAACATCCGGACCTTGTGATCGGTCTTCCAGACCGCCGTGCGCACCCCGTCCTTGACGGTGTCCGATTCGAGAACGCCGACCGAGTTGTAGCGATACTCGGGAGGGCCCGAGACCTCGACGCGCGCGGTGAATCCGGACCCGCTGCCGAACGCGGGATCGGTGCGGCCGACATAGAAGTCGTCCGGGTAGACCTTCGTCTCGTACCTGTTCTTCTCTTCCTCGATGCCGATCGTCTCGTCGTAGCCGACGGTCGGGACGAAGGTCGGGGTGAACGCCGTCAGGACGACTCCCGACGGGAGAATGAATTCCATCTCCCCGCCCCCGTTCTTCGAGATGCCGAAGGGAAACGTCCCGTCGTACGAGTAGCCGACGTCCACCGTTCCGCCGGGGAGGATGGGGGCGTCGGGGCTGAACGCGTAGAGGAACGTCCGGGCGTCCGGCTTGTACTCTTTCCCGTTCATCGTCCACTTGAGGTTTTTCCAGTGGGGGCCGGCGGTGAGCGCGAACTGCCGGAGGGGCGTCTCGTGTCCGTTCGACAGCGTGTAGCGGCCGACCGTGCTGAACCGGCTCCCCGCCGGATCGAGCTTGACTTTGACGTCGACGTCGACGATCTCCGGGTTCGGCGCGTCCTTCCAGGTCGCGAGATTCTGCTTCCAGTAGTCGTGCATCTTCTTCTTGGCGAACTCGGACTCCCGGCCGCGCGAAACCATCACGCCGAGGCTCGTGCCGAGAACGGCCGGAACCAGCGCGAACGGGGCTAGGCGCATCGCGGTGCCCCAGAGCGCCGCGGGCCGCAGGCGGTGGATGATCCGCACGGGGTCCGCGTCGCGCCGCGCGAAGAACCTAACGGCGATCACGACGAAGAACCCGGCCATCGAGAGCACCAACAGGCGATTCAGGATCAACGCCGGCCGGTCCATTTGGTACGGCCCCATGTCGCTCCAGCGCGCGACGTTCCAGATGTCCCAGTTGAAGACCCAGTTCATCTTCTGGCGAAACTGGAGCCACCCGGTCAGCGACAGGACGATGAGCCCGATGCCGTAGGTGGCATACCGGTTCCGCGTGATCGACACGACCGCGGTGACGAAGCAGGTCCAGAACAGGAACGTCGGAATGAGCAGCAACCCCCACGTGATCACGAACGGCGTAACCTGGAGAGGGGCCTGACCCTGGACGAGGATGACGATCGCCCCCCCGAGGAAGCAGCCGAGAAGCACCGCGACGCCGACGACCGCGTTCGCAACCGACTTGCCAAAGAGCACGGACGCGGTCCGCACGGGGGTCGCGTCGGCGATCGACGCGAGCCCGGTGTTCTTCTCGCGCTGATGGGACTCGACCGTGTAGAACAGCAGCAGGAACGAGACGAGGAGCGTCAGGGTGTTCATCATGCGCGCGGCGATCCCGCCCGAGGTCGCCATCAGGTAGGTGCCGAACGGACCCAACGCGAACACGTTCCCGCCGATCGTCTGCAGGAGGATCAGCGGGACGAACAGGTAGAGCCCGGGAGCGTGGCGAAGCTCGCGCAGCTCGACCCGAGCGACGTCCATCGCTCCTCGCCAGAATCCGGGCGCTCCTGCCTTCATGCTCAGCTCACCGAGCGGAGGCGTGACGCGCTCCTCGGCGGGCACGGCGTCGCGGGCCGCGGTCACGCCCTCCGCGAGCAGCTTTCGCTTCGCGGCGGCTGCGACCTCGCCGCGCATCGTCCGCGCAAAATGCCGCTCCGCGAGCGCGAGCGAGATCAGCCCGAGCGCCAGGATCGCCGTGCGGCTCGCCATGAAGACGAAGTCGAACGGGATCGCGGATTTGTTGTAGAAGTCGACCCCGCGATCCAGCTTCAGGTGCGTCTCGTTGAGCCAGCGAAAGCCCGCCGGGTCGAGCGCCATCAGGAGCTTGTTCCAGCTCGGCGCCAGCCAGGTCGGGGACCAGTCCCAGAGGAACAGCGCGCACACGAGGAGCATCGCCACCGGGAGCACGAAGACGAGGATCGGCTTCCGCCACCTCAGGCCGACCGCGAATGACGTCAGCGCCGTGAAGAGGATCGACGGAAGACCGAACGCCAAGGCGGGAACGACGTAAGCGGCGAGCGTGAACGGCCCTCGGATCTCGTCGGCCTTCGCGTTCGGCAGCAGGTGGTAGGCAACCATCGAGAAGAGCTGCTGGATGCAAAGGATACCGAGGAAGGCCACGATGACGGCCAGCACCTTCCCCCAGACGTACTCGTGCGGGGTCAGCGGTGTCGCGTGGAGCAGCTCCCCGATCTTGCGCTCTTCGTCTTGGATGACCCCCATGCCGGCCGCGATCGCGAGGAAGAACGTGTAGAAGAGAAACACGGTCGTACAGAGAGTGAAGGCCACGGCGAACTCGGAGGTGATCCAAGCTTTCGTGCCGCCGACCGAGGCGTCGCCGGTGTCGATGCGGACGTGCCCCGTCGACAGTCCCCAGACGACGAACATCATGATGAGGACGAGAATCCACGTCAGCGGCCGCTTCGCGTGAAACGCCAGGTCCGTCTTGAAGACGAGGTACAGCCTCCTGAAGCTCATTGGAGCGCCTCTTCGAGGACCTCGCCGCGCATGAGCACGAAGTAGGCGTCCTCGAGGTTCGGCTCGACGGCGGCGAACCCGGAGGGCGCCCGCCCTTCCGGCTCGTAGACGCGGACCTGATTCTTCCCTTCGACCAGGATCGCCTGGGTCACGCGGCGCGTCGCGGTCAGCTCCGCGAGCCGCTCGCTCGTGTCCGCAGTTCCCTGGAAGATCCGGCCGTGGATCAGCGCGCGCGCCTCGGCGGGGGTCGTCAACGCGACGACGCGGCCGCCGCGGATCACCGCGAACCGGCTGCAGAGCACCGAGACGTCCTCGACGATGTGCGTCGAGAGGATGACGATGCGGTCGGCCGCCAGCTCGGCGAGCAGGCGGTAGAAGCGGAATCGCTCTTCGGGATCGAGCCCGGCCGTCGGCTCGTCGACGATGATCAGCCGCGGGTTGCCCGCGATGGCCTGAGCGAGGCCGAGGCGCTGCCTCATCCCGCCGGAGTACGTCTTGACCTTGCGCTTGGCGGCAAACGAGAGATTGACCCGCTCGAGCAGTCCGACGACGAGGGCCCTCTGGCCCTTCGGCGATTCGATGCCCTTGAGAGCCAAGAGGTGCGCGAGCATCGCCTCGCCGGTCAGGTGCGGGTAGAACCCGAACTCCTGAGGCAGGTAGCCGAGCTGCGACCAAATCTTCTCCGGTTTCTCGGTGACGTCCTGGCCGTCGAGCATCACGCGCCCGGACGTCGGCTCGAGGAGCCCGGCGACGATGCGCATCAGCGTCGTCTTCCCGGCTCCGTTCGGGCCCAAGAGCCCGAACATCCCCTGGGGGATCGAGAGATTGATGCCTTGAAGCGCGGCGACGGGACCGGGGTAGACCTTGACGAGATCTTTGAGCTCCAGCATGGACCTCTCCTTACGGGTGCCGGCGGTTAGAATCCTCCCGTGGACCTCGCCATTCATACGCAAGGACTGAGGCGGGAGTTCGGGTCATTTGTCGCCGTCGATCGGATCGACCTCGCGGTGCCTCGGGGCTCGCTCTACGGGTTCGTCGGGCCGAACGGCGCGGGAAAATCGACGACCATCAAGTGCCTCACCGGGCTCCTCAAACCGTCGGGAGGAGCGATTCGGATCCTGGGGCTCGACCCCTGGACGACGCCCGAGGCCGTGAAGCGCCAGGTCGGGGTCGTCCCGGAAGATTTGGCACTTTTCGAGCACTTGACCGCCGCCGAGACGCTGGCTTTCGTCGGCCAAGTTCACGGGCTCGATCGCGCCACCCTCAAGGCGCGCAGCGACGAGCTGCTCGTCTTGATGGACCTGGCCGACGTCAAAGGCCAGGTCGTCGCCGATTTCTCCCATGGCATGAGGAAAAAGACCTCTTTGGCGGCCGCCCTCCTCCCGGCGCCCAAGCTCCTGTTCCTCGACGAGCCGTTCGAGGGGATCGACGCGGTCGCGTCGCGGCAGATCAAGGACCTCCTCCTCGACTACGGGAAACGCGGCGGGACGGTTTTTCTTACATCCCACATCCTCGAGGTGGTCGAGCGGCTCTGCGACCACATCGGCGTGATCCACAAGGGAAGGCTGGTCGCTCAAGGTCCGATCGAAGAGCTCCGCGCGCAAGCCTCGGGAGGCGAGAGCCTGGAGGCGATGTTCCTGCGTCTGGTCGGCGCCGGTGAAGGCGCGGGAGCCCACCTCGCGTGGCTGTCCGGATGATCCGGCTGCTTCGCGCGTTCGCGCTCCTCCGCTGGCGGCTGTTCACCAACATGCTCCGGGGACGGAAGCGCGACAGCTTCGAGCAGGTCTCCCGTGTCTCCCGCCTCTTCGTCGCGGCGACCACGGCGGTGACGATCATTCCCGGCTCGTTGGTCCTCGCCTTTCTCGCCTTCATCGGAGCGCGCGGGCTGGCGCAGGGGAATCCGAAGGCGGCCCCGGTCCTGGTCGGCGCGCGCGCCGTTCTGGCGGGGGTCACGATCCTCGTCGCCGTGGGCCCCCTCCTCCGGTTCGGCGCAGCGCCGGTCTCCTCCACCCGGCTCGCTCTGCTTCCGATCCCTCGCGGCCTCCTCCACGCCCTCGAGCTGTTCGCCGAGCTGACGGATCCGCTCGTCCTGGCCGTCGTGCCGGGCTTGATCGCGATGTCGCTCGGATTCTTCGCCGGTGGAGACGCCGCGGCGGGGCTGTTCGCCGCTGCGCTGGGAGCCGCGACGCTCGCCTTGCTCGCCGCCTTGGGCAGCACGGCGTCGCTCCTGACGGCGCTCGTCTTTCGCAACCGGCGGGTCGGCGAGTTCGTCACCGTCGCCGCGTTGTTTCTCCTGTCGGCGGCCGCGCTCCTGACGACACCGCTTTTCCGCAACGACTCTTCGACGACGCGCGAGGCGCTCCGCATGTTCGATGGTCGCGGAAGCGTCTGGATCGAGAGCCTGCCGTGGAGCCTGTACGCGAACGCGATCGACGGGCCCAAGACGGCTCCGGCGCTGTTCCTTGTGCTCTTCGCGCTGGCCCTGCTTCTCGTATCGAGATGGTCGTTCGATCGTCTGCTCGATGCGCCCCCCGAGCGGCGAAGCCGCTCGGCGCGCGGCGCCACGCCAAGGAGGATCCTCGGGTTGTCGTCGGCCGCATCCGCGGTGGCTTGGACGACGTTCCGGCTGGCCGCGCGGTCGGTGCGCGGGCGGGTGATCATGTGGACCGCGCCGGTGCCCGTCCTCATGCTGGCCATCGTCTGGAAGCGAACGCTGATCGGGAGCGGCTGGAGCGGGCTCCTCGGCATCATCGTCTTCGGAGTGGGATCGGCGTTGACGCTCTTCTCGCTGCAGACGCTCGTGGCAAACCAGTTCGCCGTCGACCGTGCGGGACTGACGCTCGTCTTCTTGAGCCCCGCGTCGGCCCGGGACATCGTCGTGGGGAAGGCGGTCGGCGGCGGTCTCGCGTTCGCCGCCCCCATGGCGATCGCCTTGACGATCGCCCTGATCCTGCACCCGCACGGGTCGGGCTTGCTCTGGGCGGCGACGCTCGTCATGACGCTCTCGGCCTACCTCGCGCAGGCGCCGATCGCCGCTCTGGTCTCCGCGGCATTCCCCGCACCCTGCGACCTGATGAAGCTCCGCGCGGGGAACACCCATCCGCTCGCGGGGGTGCTGGGCATGGTCGCCTCCGTCGCGGCGAGCGGCGCGGCGACGCTGGTCTTCGCCCTCGCCTATGCCTGGAGCGGATCGGGGCTCGTCGTGTTCGCTGCCTCGCTCCTGGTGCTGGCCGCCGCCGTCGGCGTCGCGGCCGCGCTCCTGCCGGTGGCCGCAAGGACGCTCGATCTTCGACGCGAGAACCTGGCGATGATCGCGCAGGGACGATAGCGGCCCGCCGTGGCCGACGCCGTCGAGCTCGCCTTCCAAGCCGCAGCGACCGAGCTGTTGCCCGGGGACTCCCGCGTGGTCGCGGCCGTGTCCGGAGGAGGCGATTCGGTCGCGCTCCTGCACCTGATCGCCCGTCTCGCCGCGAAGCGCCGACCCGCGATCGTCGTCGCCCATCTCGATCACGGGCTGCGGCGAGGCTCTCCGTCCGATCGGAGGTTCGTCGCCGCGCTGGCGGAAACACTCGGGCTTCCCTGCGTCGCGGATCGCCGGGACGTCCGCGCGGCGCGACGGAAGGGGGAGTCGCTCGAGGAAGCGGCGCGAAGGGTGCGGCGCGCGTTCTTGCTCGAGGTCGCGCGCTCGGAACGCGCCATCGTCGTTGCGACCGGTCACACGCTGGACGACCAGGCCGAGACGGTTCTGATGCGTTGGGCGCGCGGGGCGGGCCCGTCGGCGCTCGCCGCGATGGCACCCGGGGGCCCGGGGCCGTTCGTCAAGCCGCTCCTCGGCATCGAGCGTGGGGCGCTGCGTGCGTGGCTCCGCAAGAGACGGATCGCGTTCCGCGACGATCCCTCGAACCGGAGCCTCTCCTTCGACCGCAATCGCGTCCGGCGCCTCGTCATTCCCTTCTTGGCCAAGACGTTGAACCCGGCCGCGGCGCGGCACCTGGTCGAAGCCGCGGCGAGGCTGCGCGAGGACGCCTCTTATCTCGATGACCTCGCTCGTGCGGCGTTCGAAGCCGCCGCCAGGTCGACGGGGGGGCTTCTCACGCTCGATGCCACGGCGATCGCGGCGCTCCCCCACCCCCTCGCGGCGCGGGTTGCGCGGCTGGCGCTCGAAGGCGCCGGCTGCGACCCTCGTCGGGTCTCGACCCGCCACGTCGACGCCGTCGTCGAGCTGACATCGGCGGGCTCAGGCGCATCGCTCGATCTCCCCGGCCGAATCGCCGCCCGACGGCGCGGCCGTTTGCTAGAGTTCCGCCGATGCGCCTCTCCCGCGAGATCCTGATCGGCGAGACCGCGCTTCAGTCCCGCGTCGAGGCGTTGGCCCGAGCCATAGCGGCCGACACGGTCGAGGGCGGGGAGCTTTCCATCATCGGCCTGATGGACGGGGCGTTCATGTTCTGCGCCGATCTGGTCCGCCGACTTCCGATGCCGGTCCGGCTCGCGCTCGTGCCGATCAAGTCTCTCGACCGTGGTGGGGACCCGGCCGCGCTCGCGCTTCCCGACGGGTTCCCGCTCGAAGGGGCCGACGTGCTGATCGTCGAGGACATCCTCGACACGGGCCGCACCCTCCATGCGCTGAAAACCTACGTCTTCTCTTTTCGCCCGGCCCGTCTTCGCGTTGCCGTGCTCCTGGATAAACCGGGCCGTCGCAGCGCACCGTTCGCCGCCGACTACGTGGGCTTCCAAGTCCCCGACCGCTGGATCGTTGGGTACGGGCTCGACGCTGACGGGTTGTACAGGAACTTGCCATACGTCACCTTCCTGGAATAGGGGACACTCCCCTTTTCTTGGCGCCAGCGCCGGCATCCCTATATATTCGACATGCCCCGCGGGGCCCGGAGGTCGGCCGAAGTGAACAATCATCTGCGGACCATCCTCGTCTGGCTGGTTTTTCTGGGCGTCGTCGTCATCGCGTACCAGATCTTTGCGACGGCCAGCGAGCAGCGGAAGGACCTGGACGCGACGGAGTTCTACAAGCTCGTCGACGCCGGCGAGGTCCAGGAAGTGACGGTCTCGGGCGACGCCGTCGGATACGACATCCAGGGGAAATTCAAGGCGGCCCAGCTGACGACGACCGGACAGCAGGTCCCGAACTTCCGTGTGTACACCGTCAAAGACGACAACCTGATGAAGGTCCTGAGGGACAAGGGGGTCGTCGTCAAGGCCAAGAAGCCGGCCGACAACTCGTTGATCTCCATGATCTTCATGTGGTCGCCGATCCTGATTCTCGTCGTCGTCTGGATCATCTTCATGCGCCAGATGCAGTCCGGCGGCAACAAGGCGCTCTCCTTCGGGAAGTCCCGCGCGAAGCTCACCTCGGCCCAGGGCAAGAAGGTGACGTTCAAGGACGTCGCCGGGGTCGAGGAGGCCAAGGAAGAGCTCCAGGAGATCATCGAGTTCCTGAAGGAGCCGCAGAAGTTCCAGAAGCTCGGCGGGAAGATCCCGAAGGGTGTCCTCTTGATGGGCCCCCCGGGAACCGGCAAGACCCTGCTCGCGCGGGCGATCGCCGGCGAGGCGAACGTGCCGTTCTTCTCGATCTCGGGCTCCGATTTCGTCGAGATGTTCGTCGGCGTCGGCGCCTCGCGCGTCCGCGATCTGTTCGAGCAGGGAAAAAAGAACGCCCCCTGCATCATCTTCATCGACGAGATCGACGCCGTCGGCCGCCATCGCGGCGCGGGGCTCGGCGGCGGGCACGACGAGCGCGAGCAGACGTTGAATCAGCTCCTCGTCGAGATGGATGGGTTCGAGACGAACGAGGGCGTGATCTTGATCGCAGCGACCAACCGACCCGACGTCCTCGATCCGGCCCTGCTCCGCCCTGGCCGCTTCGACCGCCAGGTGATCGTCGGGCGGCCGGACATCCGAGGCCGTGAGGAGATCCTGCGAGTCCACGCGAGGAAGATCCCCCTCTCGCCCGACGTCGATCTCTCCGTCCTGGCGCGCGCGACCCCCGGATTCTCGGGAGCCGACCTCGCCAACCTCGTCAACGAGGCGGCGCTCTTCGCCGCGCGCAAGAACCGCAAGGCGGTCATGCAGGACGACTTCGAGATCGCGAAGGACAAGGTCCTGATGGGGGTCGAGCGGAAATCTCTGATCATCTCCGACGAAGAAAAGAAGATCACCGCCTACCACGAAGCGGGCCACGCCCTGGTCGCCTTCAAAGTCCCGGCGGCCGATCCGCTCCACAAGGTGACGATCATCCCGCGCGGCCGGGCGCTCGGCGTCACGCAACAGCTCCCGGTCGACGACAAGCACACCTACTCGCGCGAGTACCTCGAAGGAACGATCGCGGTCCTGATGGGCGGGCGCGTCAGCGAGGAGCTGACGTTCGGCCGCATGACGACCGGCGCGGGAAACGACATCGAGCGCGTCACCGAGCTCGCCCGGAAGATGGTCTGCGAGTGGGGAATGTCGAGCATCATGGGCCCCTTGACCTTCGGCAAGAAGGAGGAGCAGATCTTCTTGGGCCGCGAAATCGCCCAGCACCGCGATTACTCGGAGGCCACCGCCGTCGAGATCGACCGCGAGGTGAAGTCGATCGTCCTGACCGGCTACACGACCGCCAAGAAGATCCTCGAAGAGAATCGGGATTCGCTCAAGATCATCGCGGAAGCGCTCCTCGAGCGCGAGGTGCTGGACAGCGATCAAATCGCCGCGCTCGTCCGCGGCGAGTCGCTCCCCGTTCCTCCGCAGACTCCCCCAACGGCCGGCGCCGAGGTCACGGAGCAGGCCGAGCCCGCTCGGCGGCCGGGCGTGATCCCCGCGCCGGGAAGCCAGCCCGCCTGAGCGCAGTCGTCCCGCTCGTGGTCCGATTCGCCGACGGCGAGGCCTGGGACCTCGCGTCGGGGACGCGCGTGATGGGGATCCTCAACGTCACCCCCGACTCCTTCTCCGACGGCGGAGAGCTCGGCTCCCCTGAAGTCGCCGCCGACGCCGCCGTTGGGATGATCGAAGGGGGCGCCGATCTCGTGGACGTCGGGGGTGAGAGCACGCGCCCCGGCGCGCCAGCGGTCCCGGAGGACGAAGAGCTCCGGCGCGTCGTCCCGGCAATCCGGGCGATCAAGCGCCGCGTGCGCGTCCGCCTGTCCGTCGACACGACGAAGTCCGCGGTCGCCCGGGCGGCGATCGACGCGGGCGCCGACCTCGTCAACGACGTGTCGGCCTTTTCCGACCCCGGGATGCTCCCCCTCGTGCGGGATGCGCGCGTCCCGGCGATCGTCATGCACAGGCGCGGGACCCCGCGGACGATGCAGGAGGATACGCACTACGACGATCTCCTCGCGGCGATCCTCGAGTTCCTTCGCGAGCGGATCGCGAGTGCCGCCGCGGCGGGGGTCGCGGATGATAAGATTCTCGTCGATCCCGGCTTGGGGTTCGGAAAGTCTGCGGCGGGGAACCTCAAGATCTTGCGGGAGCTCCCCACGCTGCGAAGCCTGGGAAGGCCCGTGGTCATCGGGGCGTCCCGCAAGGCGTTCATCGGGACCGCGCTCGATCTCCCTGTGAGCGAGCGGCTCGAGGGGAGCCTCGCGGTGGCGGCTTACGCGGCGTGGAACGGCGCCCACGTGATCCGCACGCACGACGTGACGGCGACGAAGCGGACGACGCGAATGATCGACACGATCCAGAGGGCGTAGCGGCATGCTGGAACGACTGACCGTGGCCCTTCATCTTCACGACCTGAACGGCGTCGCCGTGCTCGACATCCTCATTCTCGCGGCGATCATTTACCAGCTCCTCCTCCTGATCCGGGGCTCTCGGGCCGCTCACATGATCGTCGGCGTGGTCGCGGTGCTGCTGCTCCACTTCCTGACCCGCCCCGGGCTGTTCTACCTTCCGGCCGTCCACGCGGTGCTGGGAGACCTGCTTCTGTACATTCCCCTGGCGGTCATCGTCCTCTTCCAGAATCAGCTTCGACAGGTCCTGGCGCGCGTCGGCCGGAATCCGCTCTCTGCGGTGCTCACGCGGCGCACGCACGAGAACATCGTCGAGGAGATCGCGCTGGCGGCGGTGTCGCTCGCGAGCAAGAAGCTGGGGGCGCTGATCGTCGTCGAGCGAGAGCTGGGTCTGCGCGCGTTCTCCGAGACCGGGATCACGCTCGACGCCTACGTTTCCTACGACCTCCTCGTCTCGATCTTCCAGAAAGGGGCCCCGCTCCACGACGGCGCGGTGGTGATCGTCGGCTCCCGCATCCGTGCCGCCTGCGCCTACCTTCCCTTGACGACCAACCCCAACCTCTCGCGCGCCTACGGCACGCGGCACCGGGCGGCGATCGGCATCACCGAGGAGTCCGATGCGATCGCGATCGTCGTGTCGGAGCAGCGGGGCGGGGTCTCGTACTGCGAAGGCGGGCGCATCGAGGAGGACCTCGACGCGAGCACGCTGACCGAGCGCCTCGAAGCCGCGCTCGCACCGCGCCGCGAGTCCTGGTGGCCGTTCGGCCGGCGCTCGGCCGCGCACCGCGTGGCGGAATCCCGCCGTGCTTGAGACCGTTTTCCGCCGGTGGCACCTCAAGCTGATCGCTCTCGGCTTGGCGTTCGTCGTCTGGATCGCCGTCACCGGGGAAGGGCGTGGCGTTCAGGACTTCCGGGTGCCGGTCGACGTGTTGCTCGCCTCGGGCGCTACGCTCTCCGGCGCTCCTCCGACCAATGTCACCGTTCGCCTCCGGGGTCCGGATCCGTTGCTCCGCCGCGTCGACCCGTACGACCTGTCGATCCGCGTCGATCTTCGCGACGCGGGGGGCGGCGACCGAACGGTTCCGCTCTCGGCACGGAACGTCGCGGGAGTTCCGCACGACGTCGAGGTCGCGCTGATCGATCCCGATCGCCTCCGCCTGACGATCGCGAAGAAGCGCCAGCGCGAGATCGCCGTCGTTCCGACGATCGTCGGCAAGCCGCCGCGCGGGTACCTGTTCTATCGCGCGGTCGCGCGCCCGGAGTCGCTGAAGGTCGAGGGGCCGGAAGCGAAGCTGTCCGCCGCGACGCGCCTGACGACCGATCCGATTCGGATCGACGACAAGACGGAGCCGTTCACCTTGCGCGTCGGCGCGATCCCCGACGGGTCGGAGCTCCGGGTCGCCGACGGGCGCCCGCTGGACGTCACGGTCTACATCGACCTCGCTCCGGTGACCGCGGAGATCGAGCGCGTCCCGGTGGTTGCGGCCGGCGCATCGGGAGCCGTCGTCGTCGTTCCATCGTCGATCGGCGTGACGGTCTCGGCTCCGTCGGCTCTGATTCCGAAACTGCGCTCCGGCCACGTGCGCGCGATCGCGGACGTCGGGAGCTCGGGAGGGTCGGCGTTCGTCGTCGGAGCTCCTCTGCGTATCGAGCTTCCCGGACTCGACGCCGAAGAGCGCGCGAAAGTGACCGTCCTCAACATGTCTCGCAAGAAGGTCGACGTCCGCAGGAGCACTTCATGAAGCGATTGTTTGGAACGGACGGTATTCGAGCCGTCGCCGGCCTGGCGCCGCTCGATCCGCCGACCGTCAGGAAGTTCGGCCTCGCGCTGGCCGCGGTTTTGAAGCAGGAGCTCGGCCGGGCGTCGCGCGTGCTGTGCGGTCGCGACACGCGCGAGTCGGGGCCGTGGCTCAAGGACTCGGTGGCGGACGGCTTGGCCGCGCGAGGCGGATCGCTGACCGACGCGGGCGTGATCACCACCCCCGGATTGGCCTTCGCGACGCAGGCGGGCGGGTTCGATGCGGGGGTGATGATCAGCGCCAGCCACAATCCGTTCGAGGACAACGGGCTCAAGGTTTTTTCGCGCGAGGGCGTCAAGCTCCCGGACGCGATGGAGGCCAGGATCGAGGCGATCATCCTCGATCCGAGCGTGCCGGTGCCTCCCGAGGGCGCCGGTCGCCCCCTTTCGGACGCGTCGGCCGTGGAAGGATACGTCCGGGCCCTCGAAGGGACGGTCCCGCGCGGGCGATTCGACGGGATCAGAGCCCTCCTCGACTGCGCCAACGGAGCGGCATCCGCGATCGCGCCCGCGGTGTTCCGTCACCTGGGGGCGAGGGTCGAGACGATCGGCGACGCGCCGAACGGACGGAACATCAACTTGGGGTGCGGCTCGCTGCACTTGGACGGGCTCGCGGCGCGGGTTCAAGAGGGGGGGTTCGATCTGGGGTTGGCGTTCGACGGGGATGCCGACCGTTGTCTCGCCGTCGATCGACGAGGCCGGGTGGTCGACGGCGACCACATCCTCTACCTGTGCGGGCGGCGCCTGAAGAAGCGCCGGGAGCTCGCGAGCAACGCGGTGGTGGCGACGATCATGAGCAACTATTGGCTCGAGAAGCGGCTCGGCGACGAGGGTATCCGCCTATGCCGCGCCCCCGTCGGCGACAAGTACGTGCTCGAGATGATGGTCGCGGAGAACGCGTCGCTCGGCGGTGAGCAGTCGGGACACGTGATCTTCAGGGGTCGCAGCACGACGGGCGATGGGATTCTGACCGGCATCCTCTTGATCGACGCCATCCTCGACGACGCCGTCCCTCTCGAGGCGACTCTCGACGCGATCGTCCCGTTTCCCCAGATACTGATCAACGTACGGGTGACCGCGAAGCCCGACCTGCGCGCGCATCCCGTGATCGGCCCGGTGGTCGCCGCAGTCGAGCGCGAGATGGCGGGCCGCGGCCGCGTCGTCCTCCGTTACTCCGGCACGGAGAGTCTCGCTCGCGTCATGGTCGAGGCCGACGACGACTCGCTCGTTCGTCGCTCCGCCGAGCGCGTCGCCGACGTCATCCGCGAGCACCTGGGATAAACCGGGACATTCTGCTTTTTGCAGAAAGGGGATAGGCCCCGTTTTTTCGAAAAGCGGTATCGGGGAGCCATCCGAAAAAACGGGGCCTATCCCCTTTCTGCAAAAAGCAGAATGTCCCGGTTCACGCCTGGCGCATCCAGCGGAAGATTTCGGGGATCGACGGACGCTTGCCGTACATGAGCAGGCCCGTGCGGAACACGCGGGCGGCGAAGCGCAGCACGAGCCAGACGGAGACCGCGAGGATGCCGAGCGTCAGCGGGATCTCCCACCACTGGACAGCCCCCAGCCCGATGCGAATCATCATGGTCACGGCGGATGTCAGCGGGAAGTAAGAGAGGATCCGCGCGGTGAGTCCGCCGGGGTCCTGCAGCAGGATCTGCATGCACATCATCGGAAGCGCGCTCCCGATCGACCAGAACATGCCGTACTGCTGCATGTCCTTCGCGTTCGTCCCGATGACCCCAGTTGCCGTGATCAGCATCCCGTAGAGCAGAAACGCCAGGACGAAGTATGACAGGCAGAGGACGACGAGCATCGGCGAGAACAGAAGCCCCGCGAAGAGCATCGCCGCCGGCAGGAGCGCCATCGTCAGCCAGATCGCGAGCTGGAGGAGCCCCGCCGATCCCAGGCCCAAGAGCTTTCCGAGCAAGAGCGACCGCGCGTCGATCGACGAGAGGATGATCTCGATGACGCGGTTCTCCTTCTCTTCGCTGACGCCTTGGATCAAGCCCCCCGCGGCGGCCAGGATGGAGATCAACAGCATCATCGTGAACGCGATCGGCACGGCGATCTTCTTGACGATCTCCGCGATCCCGCGCTCAACCCAGCTACCGTCCTTCTGCTTGGTCAACGTGGTCACGTCGACCGGCGCCAGCATGCGCGCGACGACGTTCGGCGGCACCGAATCGGCGGCCAGGCTCTTCACCAGGAGCCGCCGGAGGGGGACCTGAGAAAGCTTCCCTTCCGAGATCAGCGACTCGCTGGGGTTGTAGGCCGTCACTTTCCCGGTCGCGACGTAGTCGGGCTGCACGACGTAAACGGCGCCGATCTCCTTCTTGTCGAGCGAGGCGAGCGCCGTCTTCTCGTCCGCGAACGGAAGGAACTCCGTGCCGGAGAGCAGCGTCTTGACGAAACCCGCAGCCGGACCCGCCGACGATCCGGCCGCTGCGATGGCGGAGCCCATCGCCGCCTTCGCCTCCTCGGGCATGTCCCCCGCCGGCACCGGCCCCTTTTCGAAACGGACGATCCCGGCGTGGTCGACGACGCCGGCCTTCCCGGTGGGCTTGTCCATCTTCGCCGCGGAGGCCGTGATCAGGATGATGATCCCGGCGTAGATCCCGACGAACACCGGCATGCCGAAGGTCGCGATGAGCCACCCCGGCCGCTTGATCGTCCCGAAGAACTCGCGGCGAACGACGACGCCCGTCTTACCCCTCATGCAGCCTCCTCGGCCTTCGTCGCCACGTGCACGAAGATCTCCTCGAGAGGGGTCGGCGCCGCCTCGAACCGCGCGATCGTCATCCCGGCCGCCAATGCGCTCTCCAGGAACTTCTCCGCCTTGAGCTCGGGAGCGAGGTTCAGCGTCATCGCGCCGCCCACGGTCTCGGCCCCCAGCACGCCCGGTAGCGCCGCGAAATCCCCCTCACCGTCCACGATCACGACGTTTCTCCCCGTGGCCGCGTGCAGCTCCGCGGAATACCGCTTCTTGATCTCTCGCACGGTGCCGTAGAGCACGCGCTTGCCATGGTTGAGCATGACGATCCGGTCGCACAGCTCCTCGACCTGATCCATCTGATGGGTCGAGAGAACGATCAGCCGTCCTTCGCGCTTCAATTGATGGATGATCTCCTTGACCATCCGGGCATTCACGGGATCGAGTCCGGCGAACGGCTCGTCGAGGATGACGATGTCGGGCTCGTGGAGCAGCGTTCCGACGATCTGCACCTTCTGCTGCATCCCCTTCGAGAGAGCGTCGACCCGCTTCTTCGCCCATTCCCCGAGTCCCACGCGGTCGAGCGCCGCCTGCGCCTTCACCTTCACGCCGGGGCCGGTCATCCCCTTCAGTCGCCCGAAGTAGTCGAGCACGTCGATCACCTTCTGCTTCCGGTAGAGGCCGCGCTCCTCGGGAAGGTAGCCGATCTTGTCGTGGTCGGCGTCGGTCGAGGGACGGCCGTCGAGCAGGATCCGGCCGGAATCCGGCCGCAGGATGTCCATGGTCATTCGGATGAGCGTGCTCTTCCCCGCTCCGTTGGGGCCGAGCAGGCCGAAGATCTCCCCGCCTCCGACCTCGAAGCTGACGTCGACGACGGCGACTTTGCCGTCGTACGCTTTGACCACGGAATCGATCGTGAGCTGCGGCATGCGGCGCGATTATACGTACCCCGCTGCTGGTAGGATCTTGGTGTCGTGCCACGGATCGCCGCGCTTCTCGGATTCGTCGTCGCCGCCTCCCCCGCGCTCGCAGCGGGTACCGTGCACTACCACCTGCGCGCGACTCTCGACCCCGCGGCGCACAAGATCACCGTCTCGGGGACGATGCGCGACGCCTCGGGCAAAGAGACGCCGATCTCCGACACGAAGACGATCGACCATCCGATCGCCATGGAAGGCGAGGACTACGCCCGCGGCTTCGCGGAAACGCAAGGGACGATCCAGAGCGAAGGTGTGTACCTGTCGGGCGAGTCCGGCTGGTATCCGAAATCGGGGGATGGTCTCGTGACCTTCGACCTCGAGGTCTCCCTTCCCGTGGGATGGGACGCGATCAGCCAGGGGCGTCGCGAGGTCCTCGAGCGCGGCCCCGCCGGAACGCGCGTCCGCTTCACCTCCGACGAGCCGCAAGAAGAGATCTGGCTGATCGCGGGACCGTGGACCGAGACGAAGCGCACGGTCGACGGGGTCGAGACGCTCGCCCTGCTCCGCCAACCCGACGACGCGCTCGCGGGGAAGTATCTGGACGCCACGGCCACCTATCTGCCGATGTACACGAAGCTCCTCGGCGCCTACCCGTACACCAAGTTCGCCTTGATCGAGAATTTCTGGGAAACCGGCTACGGCATGCCGTCGTTCACGCTCCTCGGCTCGAAGGTCATCCGCCTTCCTTTCATCGTCACGACGTCGTACCCGCACGAGATCCTCCACAACTGGTGGGGGAACGGCGTCTACGTCGATGCCAAATCGGGCAACTGGAGCGAGGGGCTGACGGCGTACCTGGCCGACCACATGTTCGCGGAGCAAACCGGAGGAGCCGCAGCGTACCGCCAGGAAGCGCTGCAGAAGTACGCCGACTACGCGGCGAAATCGAAGGACTTCCCGCTGACGAACTTCACCGAGCGCCACAGCCCTTCCACGGAGGCGGTGGGCTACGGCAAGGCGCTGATGCTGTTCCATATGATGCGCCGCGAGCTGGGCGACGCGACATTCATCAAGGGGCTCCGCGCGCTCTACGCCGACAAGAGATTCGAGCGCGCGAGCTTCGACGACGTCCGTCGCGCGTTGGAGAACGCGTCGGGGCGCGATCTCGCCGCGCTGTTCAACCCGTGGGTGAGGCGGACCGGGGCGCCGCGGCTTTCGGTCGGCGAGGTCAAAGCGACGGCGGGGGCGGGCGGAGCGTGGCGCGTGACGGGCACGCTCGATCAGCGTCAAACCGGCGATTCGTACACGCTGTCGGTTCCGGTAGCGGTCACCCTCGAAGGGCGCGAGGCGACATTCCAGACGGTGGTTCGTGCGAGCGGGCGCGAAACGAGCCTCGACATCACCGTTCCGGCGCGGCCACTCCGGCTCGACGTCGATCCCGAGTACGACCTGTTCCGCGTGCTCGACGTCGAGGAGGCGCCTCCGGCGCTGTCGGGCGCCTTCGGGGCCGAGGTGGCGACGATGATCCTCCCGGCGAAGGCGGACGCGGAGTCGCTGGCCCGTTACCGCTCGATGGCCGAGGGGTGGAACACGGGGCGGACGACGCCGATCAAGGTCGTCACCGACGGGGAGCTGGCCGATCTCCCGTCCGAAGGCTCGGTCTGGGTGATCGGCTACGAGAACCGGTTCGTCGGCCGCGTCGCCGACGCGGTCCGCGCCTACGAGGCGACCCCCGCCAAGAGCGGCGATCGCGCGGTCGTTCTGGTCGCACGGCGCAACAAGGGAGAAGCGCCGGTCGTCGCCTTCGTCGCGGCGGCGCGCGCGGCGCAGATTCCCGGGCTCGCGCGGAAGCTCCCGCACTATCACAAGTACTCCCACCTGGCGTTCGAAGGAGACGAGCCGGTCAACGTCGACAAGGGGCGCTGGCCGGTCTCCGGATCGCCGATGACGGCGCTGATCTCCGGAAGCGTGCCGATGGGGGGGCTTGCGCAACGCGAGCCGCTCGCCGAGCTGCCGCCCGCGTTCTCGAAGGAGCGGATGATGGCGACGGTGCGCACGCTCGCCGCACCCGAGATGAAGGGGCGCGGGCTCGGAACGCCGGAGCTCGATCGCGCGGCCGATCTGATCGCGGCCGCCATGAAGGACGTGGGGCTCGAGGTCCTCGCCGCCGACAGCGAGCGTCGCAATGTCGTCGGCGTGCTGCGAGGAACCAAGGCCGAATTCGCCGGATCGAGCGTCGTCGTCGGAGCGCACTATGATCATCTCGGAACGGGGACCGACGGCGCCGTGCACCCCGGCGCGGACGACAACGCGAGCGGCGTGTCGGTGCTCCTCGAGCTGGCGCGGCAGATGGCCGGGAGCGACAAGCCCTCGCGCGCGGTGATCTTCGTCGCGTTCACCGGGGAAGAGTCGGGGCTCCTGGGATCGAAGCGGTACGTCGCCGCGCCTTCCGAATGGCCGGCGTCGAAGGCGATCGGCATGGTCAACCTCGACGCGGTGGGCCGCCTCGGCAAAGGGAAGATCCTGGTGCTGGGATCGAGCTCCGCCGAGGAGTGGATCCACATCGTGCAGGGCGCGGGATACGTCACGGGAGCCCCGGTCGAAGCCGTGATGAACGACCCGGGCGGGAGCGATCAGAAGAGCTTCATCGAAGCCGGCGTCCCTGCGGTGCAGGTGTTCACCGGCGCGAATGCCGACTACCACGCGTCGTCGGATACCGCGGACAAGATCGACGCCGACGGTCTCGTCAAGATCGCCGCGGTGACGCACGAGATCGTGACGTATCTGGCCGAGCGGCCGAACGTCCTCACTTCGAGAATCGCAGGGGCGAAGACCGCGGCGCTCGGCGCCGGGCCCGCCGCGTCGGGAGACCGCCGCGTTTCGCTGGGCTCGATCCCCGATTACTCGTTCCCCGGCCCCGGCGTTCGCATCACCGGAACCGTGCCCGGCTCCCCCGCCGAGAATGCCGGCCTCAAAGAAGGCGACATCATCATGAGGATCGGCGACGCCCCCATCACAGGCATGCGCGAATTCGCCGACGCTTTGAAGGCCCATGCGCCTGGCGACAAGGTCAGAATCACCGTGTTGCGTGGCAGCCAGACCGTCAAGGTCGACGTGACACTGGTGGCGAGATAAGAAAGGGGACACTCCCCTTTTCGAAAAAGGGGAGTGTCCCCTTTTTCACGGCGCCGAAATGCTCCAAGTGATCTGGGATACGCGCGGCTACTTCTTCTGGCTGCTCGTGGTCTCGGCGCTCTGCGTGCTCCTCGAGCGGCTGCGGCCATGGCGCAGGGAGCAGAAGCTCCTCCGCCGGCAGTTCGGACAGGACGTGATCTGGCTGTTCTGGAACGGCCACTTCGCGGGGATCCTGCTGGCGCGCGTCGCCGCCTTTCTTTTCGCCTGGGCGGTTCCGATGATCGAGCCGCTGCGATCCCTGAGGCTGGTCGCAGCGAGCCCGTGGCTCGTCCAGTTCGTCGCGTTCTTTCTCCTCAAAGACCTCCTCGAGTGGTGCATCCACAATCTGCTGCATCGCGTGCCGTGGCTCTGGGAATTCCACAAGGTCCATCACTCGATCGAAGAGCTGGACTGGATCGGGAACTTCCGGTTCCACTGGATGGAGATCGTGGTCTACCAGGGACTGACCTATCTGCCGCTGATGATCCTCGGCGCGCGCGACAGCGTCGTTCTCGCGATCGCGGTCGTCTCGACTCTCATCGGCGACCTGAACCACTCCAATCTCGACATCACGTGGGGACCGCTGCGCTATCTCGTCAACTCCCCGCGGATGCACGTCTGGCATCACGACCGCGAGTGGCCCGCTTCGCGCCCCTACGGCGTGAACTTCGGGATCGTGCTGAGCGTGTGGGATTGGCTCTTCGGCACCGCGTATTGGCCGGGCCGCGACGAGTCGCCTACGCAGCAGCCCCGCGGCCTAGGCTTCCCCGGAATGGCGGCACTCCCCGCGGGGCTTTTCGGACGTCTGTTCTACCCGTTGACGCGCCGGCGCCCAACCGAACGAACCTAGCTGCCTTTACGGCGCCTCCGGCGGCGGCAACCCCTCGATCTCCTCGAGCATCGCGTCCGTCGGCTCGCCGTGCCCGCGCCACACGATCTGATCGCGCCGGTCGATGACGAACACGTACGGGTCCTTCATCGACTGGGACGCCGTGCACCGCTGCCACTCGTCGCTGTTCGACGCCGCCACCCAGAAGTGCGCATGCAGCGGCGCCGGCACCGAATGCGCCATCCCCGAAGTTGCCGACGACCGGAACATCTTCGGCACGTCCTCGATGACCGACACCTGGAAGACCGACGCGCGCAGCTTGTCCCCCGCCTCGCGCAGTTTCTGCGTCCAGGCCCTCCCCTTTTCCGACGCCGCCTTGGTGAACGTCACCACGAACACCGAGCGCGGCTGGTCCGCGTCGGCCGGAAAGCTCTTGGCCTCGCCATCCAGCGTGTGAACGGGCAGGCTCATGCTCACCACCGATGCCAGCGCCATCATGACCGACGACACTCCGCTCATCGACGATGCCCCCGCACGCTCGTCGCCCGCGCCGGGAGCGACCTGAACCCCGTAAACGTCGTCCCCGAACCGATCGACATGTCCCACACCGACGGTCCGAACGCCTTGCCGTGGATGTCGGCCACCGCCAGGCTGAGATGCGCGCTCACGCCGCCCTGGAGCAGCAGAATCGCCTCGGCGCACGTCGGCGCCTCGCGCCCATCCCCGCCCTCGCCGCAGTCGTTGACCTCCCATTGGATCGCATCCTTCTTCACCCCACCGACCTCCGCCAGCCAAGTTTCGAGGGGTGTACGAGGGAGAGAGGCGTCGAGTTTGGCGACGGGGAGGTGCTGGACAGAGGGGATTGAGTCCGAGGCGAACGTCGGGAGCGAGGCAAGAGCGAGGGCAGCGCAGATGAACTTGGAAGGCGTGATGGTCATCGCGAATGGGCCTCCTGCCCTCTCCGGGGCCTGAAGCTGAGGTCATTCGTCACGATTGACAACCGTCACGCCGCGGTGGCGACTCCCGCAGGTTGACCTCCCCCTCTCCAGACCCGATAATCCGCGCCGCCCGGCCTGTTCGAGCCGAAAGCGAGGAAACATGAGATCGAACCTCTCCCCCGCGCGCCTGTTGACGGCCCTAACGCTCGTCCTGCTCGCCAGTTGCGGGGGCGGGGGTGACAAAAAGTCGGTTGGGGGAGCCGAAACGGGAGGAGCGGTGCCGCCGAGCGCGCCGGCGAGGGACACGATCCTCGTCGGACACTTCGGATCGATGACGGGGTCGGAGGCGACGTTCGGACAGTCCACCGACAACGGGATCAGGTTGGCGGTCAAAGAGGCCAACGCGGCGGGCGGGGTCAAGGGCAAACAGATCGAGATCAAGACTTACGACGACCAGGGCAAGTCCCAAGAGGCCGGGACGGCGGTGACGCGGCTGATCACGAGCGATCACGTCGCAGCGGTGCTCGGCGAGGTGGCGTCGTCGTTGTCGCTCGCCGGCGGGCGCGTGGCGCAGCAGTACGGGGTGCCGATGATCTCGCCGTCGTCCACCAATCCGCAGGTGACGCAGATCGGGGACATGGTGTTCCGCGTGTGCTTCCTCGATCCGTTCCAGGGGTGGGTGGAGGCGAAGTTCGCGCGCGAGAATCTGAAGGCGCAGAAGGCGGCGATCCTGTACGACCAAGCCCAGGCGTACTCGAAAGGATTGAAGGACTACTTCACGCAAGCGTTCGAGAAGCTGGGCGGGACGATCACGACGACGCAGGCGTATACGGGCGGGGATCAGGACTTCTCGGCGCAGCTCACCACGATCCGCGAGACGAAGCCCGACGTCATCTTCGTGCCGGGTTACTACACGGACGCGGGCAACGTCTCGATCCAGGTCCGGAAGCTCGGGATCACGGTGCCGATGCTGGGCGGCGATGGGTGGGATTCGACGCAGCTCGCGGCGATCGGGAAGGAGGCGATCGAGGGGAGCTATTACTCGAACCACTATTCCTTCCAGGAGAACCGCCCCGAGGTAAAGAACTTCGTCGACAAGTACAAGGCCCAGTACGGCGTGATCCCCGACGGGCTCGCGGCGCTGGGATACGACGCGGCCCGGCTCCTGTTCGATGCGATGGGGCGCGCGGCGTCGCTCGACGGAAAGACGCTGGCGGCGTCGATCGCGGCGACCAAGGGGTTCCACGGCGTGACGGGAATCATCTCGATGGACGCCAATCGTGACGCCAAGAAGTCCGCGGTCGTCGTGCAGGTGAAGGGCGGCGTGCCGGTGTACGTCACCACCATCGAACCGCCCGAGTGAGGCCTGCCGCCTCGCGGAACGCCGCGTGACCAAGTTCCTTCAGACCTTGATGGACGGTGTGGCCGTCGGGAGCCTCTACGCGCTCATCGCTCTCGGCTACACGATGGTCTACGGGACTCTCCAGTTCATCAACTTCGCCCACAGCGACATCTTCGTGCTCGGCGCGTGGATGTCGTACACGCTGGCCGTGGCGTTCGGTTACGCGACGCTGGGCGCCCCGCCGCCGCTGTACGGCGCCATCCTGATCCTGGTCGCGGCGATGGCGTTCTGCGGGACCGTCGGGTTCACCGTCGAGCGGCTCGCCTACCGACCGCTGCGGAGGGCGCCGCGGCTGAACGTGCTCATCACCGCGATCGGCGTTTCTCTCTTCTTGCAAAACGTCGGCCAGCTCAAGTGGTTCTTCGGGACCCAGCCGCAGCGGATGCCGAGTCTGATCGGGGACCGCATTCTGGGGACGGTCGCCGGAGTGCAATTCCACCTGGTCGACCTGATCGGAGCGGGCACGGCCCTCGCGCTGATGATGGTGCTCGATTGGCTGATCTTCAGGACGCGCATGGGCCGCGCGATGCGCGCCGTGTCGCACGACACCGCGGTGGCGTCGCTGATGGGGGTCAACGTCGACGCCGTGATCTCGTTCACGTTCGTCCTCGGATCGTCGCTCGCGGCGGCGGCGGGATATCTCTACGCCATGAAGTACCCCGGACTGAACCAGCCCGCGCACGCCACCTGGGTGCTCCTGGGCCTCAAGGCGTTCGTCGCCGCCGTCATCGGAGGGATCGGGAACATTCGCGGCGCCATGCTGGGCGGCATCATGATCGGGTTCATCGAGTTGTTCGGCGCCGCGTACCTGTCGCCGCACCTGCGCGACATCTACGTCTTCTCGATCCTGATCCTCGTGCTGCTGGTCCGCCCCAGCGGCGTGCTCGGCAAGGCCGTCGCGGAGAAGGTCTAGATGCGCGGCCTCGTCCCCGTCGCCGTCGGGTTCGCCTTCGCCGTGCTGATGCAGGCCGCGATCGGCCCCTTCGCCGGTCCGTTCGCGGTGAAGCTGCTGATGGACATCGGGATCAACATCATCCTCGCGGTGTCGCTGAACCTCGTCAACGGGTTCACGGGGCAGTTCTCGATCGGACATGCCGGATTCATGGCCGCCGGCGGATACGTCGCCGGAGCGGTGACGTACTACGGGTCGTACATGATCTGGGGCGGGCCGCAGGTCCACTCCGGGTGGTTCTCCGGCGGCGACGCGCTGTTCGTATTCGGCTGCCTCTGCGGCGCGCTCGTCGCCGCCGGCACCGGGTATCTCGTCGGACTGCCGTCCCTCAGGCTGCGCGGGGACTATCTGGCCATCGTGACCCTGGGGTTCGGCGAGATCTTGCGCGTCATGCTCCAGCGCACCTCGGATGTCATCACGTCGGCTCCGGAGGTGAAGAAGGCGTCGCTCATCACCATGGCGACGAGCCTCGGCGGGTCGCTCGGTTTTTCCGGCCTCCCCTACTACACCGACCTCTTCTGGGTGTACGTGTTCGTCACCCTCACCGTCGTCGTCGCGTTGCACCTGAAGTTCTCCAGCTTGGGGCGCGCGTTTCTCTCGATCCGTGAGAACGAGATCGCCGCCGAGGCCGTCGGGATCAACACGACGAGCTTGAAGGTCAGGGCCTTCATGCTCGCGGCCGGATTCGCCGGGATCGCCGGTGGGTTGTTCGCCCACGAGGTCGGGACGTCGTTGAACCCGCGCGAGCTGGGGTTCCAGAAGTCGTTCGACATCATCATCATGGTCGTGCTCGGCGGCATGGGCTCCGTGTCGGGGGCCATCCTCGCCGCGATCGTGCTGACGCTGCTTCCCGAGGCGCTGCGCAGCTTCTCCGAGTTCCGGATGCCGATCTACGCGCTCGCGCTGATCCTGATGATGATCCTGCGGCCGCAGGGAATCCTCGGGCTGAAGGAGATCTGGGAGCTGCCGTGGTTCACGAGGCGCAAGGCGGCGAAGGAGGCGGCGAAGTGACCTGCCTCCTGAGCGTCCAGAAGACGGCGATCGCATTCGGCGGGCTGAAGGCCGTGCAGGACTTCAACCTCGAGCTGCCGAAGGGCGCCCTGTTCGGTCTGATCGGCCCGAACGGCGCGGGGAAGACGACGGTCTTCAATCTGCTGACCGGCGTCTATCGGCCCGACGCGGGTGCGATCCGCCTCGACGGGCGAGATCTCATCGGGATGAAGCCGCACCAGATCGCGCGCGCGGGGATGTCTCGGACATTCCAGAACATCCGACTGTTCCCGAACCTCTCGGTGCTCGACAACGTCCGGATCGGCTGCCACCTGCGCGGACGACACCCGCTGATGCCGACCATCCTGCGCGGGTTCAAGCAGCAAGCCGAGGAGAAGACGATCCTCGAGCGGGCGCGGCGGCTGCTCGACCTGTTCGAGCTGGACGATCGGCGCGACGAAGAGGCCCGGTCGCTCCCTTACGGCGATCAGCGCCGGCTCGAGATCGCCCGCGCGCTGGCGACCGAGCCCAAGGTCGTCCTGCTCGACGAGCCCGCCGCCGGCATGAATCCCAAGGAGACGCACGCGCTCGCCGCGTTGATCCGCCGCCTGCGCGACGAGCTCGGGATGACGATCCTCCTGATCGAGCACGACATGGCGCTCGTCATGGACATCTGCGACCAGATCACCGTGCTCGATTACGGAGTCACGATCGCGTCGGGGGCCCCGGAGAGCGTCCAGAAGGACCCGGAGGTGATCGAGGCGTATCTCGGCGAGCCGATGGAGCCGGGGTCGTAGATGGCGCTCCTCGCGATCGACCACCTCTCCGTGCACTACGGCGCCATCCAGGCGCTGCACGGGGTCACGATTTCGGTCGAGCCCGGGGAGATCGTCACGCTGATCGGTGCGAACGGGGCGGGGAAATCGACGACGCTCCGCGCCGTCAGCGGGCTCTGCAAGGCTTCCGGCGGGTCGATCAAGTTCGACGGGGGGGATTTGGCCGGGCTGGCACCGCACACGATCGTCCGGCTCGGGCTGGCGCAGGTGCCGGAGGGGCGTGGGATTTTCCCGAACCTGACGGTCGACGAGAACCTCGACCTCGGCGCGTTCGCCAGGAAGCGCGGCAAGGATGTCGAGGCCGACCGCGAGCGCGTCTTCGCGCTCTTTCCTCGCTTGAAGGAACGGCTGGACCAGCGGTCGGGGACCTTGTCGGGCGGCGAGCAGCAGATGCTCGCGATCGGCCGTGCCCTATTGGCGCGGCCGCGGCTGTTATTGCTCGACGAGCCGTCGCTCGGACTGGCGCCGCAGCTCGTCCAGACGATTTTCAAGATCATTCGGGAGATCAACGCGTCGGGGACGACGATTTTTCTCGTCGAGCAGAACGCCCACATGGCGCTGCGGGTCGCGCACCGCGCGTACGTGCTCGAAGTCGGAAACGTCGTCATGTCCGGCTCCGCCAAGGAGCTCGCGGCGAGCGACGAAGTCAAGAAGGCCTACCTCGGTATCGCGTAAAAAAGGGGACACTCACCTTTTCTGAAAAAGGGTGTGTCCCCTTTTTCATCACCGCGTAGAAATGTTCGACGCGTCGCTAGAGCGCGATCGAGAAATCAACAGCGTCGATCACGAGAGACGACTGGCAAGGTGATTGCTGTGTGTTCCTACGGAGGTGGAGAACCGGAACGCAGATCGATCGAGGGGGGCATAACCCCGAACCGAGTACCAAGGAGATCGCCCGATGAACAGCGTGAAGAAAGTCGAGAAGACGGTACCCACCAACTCCTTTCACACCTGCACCTTCGACCAGATCGAATCGGCCGGCACGTACGTGGAATGTCGTACGGGCACGCTGCTGCGAATACCCGAAGACGCACTGGCGCCCGGCCGGTCTCCCCGCATCGAGATCGTGGCCGACGAGAAGTGGATCGTGACGCGCCTCGCGGACGACCCCTACCTTCCGCTGACCAAGGCGCGCATGGTCGCCGCCGATCTGGACATCCCCGTCAATTTCTAACGCAGCATCCCGCTCCGGCCCTCCACCTCCGGTAGAGCGGGAACCCGCAACAGGGGCCACTCCCGCATACACGGCTTCCTCAGTTCCATGCGCAATTCGAAGGGCGTTGTAATAATTGCAGGCCCATGGATGCGCGCCCCTGCGTCCGATTCACGCTCGCGGCCACCCTGATCGTTGGAGCCGCCGCGTCCGCGCGAGCGCGCGAGATTCCCCTCCCCGAGTCCCCCGGACGAGGGATCGTGCCGGGCGAGTTTCCCGCCCGCCCTACGGATACGGCGCACTCCATCCCCGAGGACATCGTCGCGCGGCGTGATCGCCTGACGATCGTCGACGTCCTCGACGTCGCTCTGCGGAACGACCCGTCGACCGAGATGGCCTGGCGCGACGCGCGGACTCGGGCCGACGCGCTCGGCGTCGCGAAGGCCGACTGGTGGCCTGAGCTCGACGTCACCGCGAGCGCGACGCGCGCCAAAACCGTCGTCCAGGGCGGCCGCTTCAACACCACGCAGACCACCTACGGCCCCGGCGCCACGCTGTCGTACGTCCTCGCGGATTTCGGGGAGCGGTCGGGCAACGTCGCGAGCGCGCGGGACGCCGCGCTCTCCGCCGTCTGGACCCACGGCGCGGCGGTTCAGAGCACCGTCCTCCGGACGATCGAGGCGTATGTCGCCTACCTCGATGCCAAGGCGCTCCTCGTCGCCGCCAAGATCACCGAGCAGGAAGCTGCGACCAATCTCGACGCCGCCGAGCAGCGTCGCGCCGCCGGCCTCGCGACCATCGCCGACGTCCTCCAGGGAAAGACGCAGCAGTCGCAGGCGAAGCTCGCCGCGCAGACGATCGAAGGGAGCATAGGCAGCCTCCGCGGCGCGCTCGCGACCGCCATGGGGCTTCCCGCCAACGTCCAGTTCGAGGTCGGCGAGCTGCCTACCGAGGTCCCACACATCGACTTCGGCAACGCGGTCGACGACCTGATCGCGAAGGCGCTCGGCCAGCGCCCCGATCTCGCGGCCGCGCGCGAATCCTGGCTCGCGGCGAAATCGCAGATCACCGCGGTCCGCGGGTCGTGGCTCCCCCAGCTCGATCTCACCGGCGCCGCCAGCCTGAACTACTACGACCCCGCCGTTTTCGCGGATCACACGACACCCTGGTCGATCGGAGTCATCCTGCGCATTCCGGTCTTCAATGGCCTGCGCAACAAGTACGAGGTCGCGATGGCGAAGGAGGGCGAGCGGCACGCCGCGGCCGCCGCCCGCTCCGTCGAGCAGGACGTCGTCAACCAGGTGTGGACGAGCTGGTACGACGTCAAGACCGCATCGCAGAGGATCGAGACCTCGAAGGACCTGCTGGAGAGCGCGACGGAATCCGAGCAGGTCGCGCTCGGCCGGTACCGAGAAGGGGTCGGCTCGCTGCTCGACCTGTTGAACGCCCAGACCGCGCTCGCCGGAGCGCGCGCCCAGGAGATCGCCGCGCGCGCCGACTGGCTCGTCGCCGCCGCGCGCCTGCTCTACAGCACCGGAGGGCTGACCGGCCCGGAGGCTTTGCCCCGATGATCAAACCCGCGCTCTCCGCAACCGCCCTTCTGATCGCCGTCTCCTGTGCGGGGAACGCCGCGAACACGCCCCAGACGCAGGCACCTCCTCCCGTCGTCGTCGGCCAGGCGGTGCGCCGCACCGTGCCCGTCTCGCTGCACGGCATCGGCAACGTCGAGTCGATCGCCTCCGTCGCCGTCCGATCGCGGGTCGCCGGGCAGATCCTGAAGGTGCACATCGTGGACGGCGCCGACGTTGCCCAGGGACAGACCCTCTTCACGATCGACCCCGCCCCGTTCGAGCTGGCGCTCGCGCAGGCCCAAGCGGCGCTCGCGCGCGACAAGGCACTCTTGAAAAAGGCGCAAGACGACGAAGCCCGCTACTCGAAGCTCGTCGAGAAGGAGTACGTCACCCGCGAGCAGTACGAGGCCGCGACCTCCCAGGCCGAGGCGCTCGCGGCGACCATCCAATCCGATCAGTCGGCGGTCGAGAGCGCCTCGCTGTCGCTTTCGTACTGCAAGATCGGCGCGCCGATCTCGGGCCGCGCCGGCAGCGTCAGCTTGAAAGTCGGAAACCTGGTCAAGGTCGCGGACGATCCCCCGCTCGTGACGATCCTCCAGGTGCGGCCCGTCTACGTCACCTTCTCGGTCCCCGAGAAGTACCTCGGGGACGTCCGCACGCGCGCGGCCGCGGGCAAGCTCGCCGTCGTCGCCAAGGGGCGCGGCGAGACCGGCGAAGGGCATCGGGGGAGCCTGGCGTTCGTCGACAACACGGTCGATACGACCACGGGGACGATCCGCCTCAAGGCGGAGTTCCCCAACGAGGACCGCGGCCTTTGGCCCGGGCAGTTCGTCGAGGTGCAGCTGATCCTGTCCGAGCAGAAGGACGCCCTTCTCGTTCCGTCGACCGCGATCCAGGTCGGCCAGCAGGGATCGTACGTGTTCGTCGTCGCCGCGGATGGGACCGCGCAGATGAAGCCCGTCGTCGTCGACCGCGCGATCGGTGAGGAGACCGTCCTCTCGTCCGGCCTCGAGGCCGGAGAGACCGTCGTCACCGACGGCCAGATCCGGATCATCCCCGGCGCCAAAGTCACGGTGCAGGCGAAGTCGTGAACATCTCGCAGCTGTTCATCAGGCGCCCGGTCACGACGACGCTCGTGATGGTGGCGATCCTCGCCTTCGGCTGGGCGAGCCACGGGCAGCTTCCGGTCAGCGACCTCCCCAACGTCGACTTCCCCACGCTCCAGGTCACCGCGAACCTCCCGGGCGCATCTCCCGAGACGATGGCCGCCTCCGTCGCGACCCCGCTCGAGAAGGAGTTCTCGACGATCGCGGGCCTCGACTCGATGAACTCGTCGAGCGCGCAGAGCACGACACAGATCACGCTGCAGTTCGTGCTCGACCGCGATCTCGACGCCGCTGCGCAGGACGTTCAGGCCGCGATCTCCCGCGCTCAGAAAAATCTCCCTCCGGAGATGCCGACCCCGCCGTCGTTCCAGAAGGTCAACCCGGCCGACCAGCCGATCCTCTACATCGCGCTGACCTCCCCGACCCTCTCGATGTACGACCTCGACGAATACGCCGAGAACATGCTCGCCCAGAGGATCTCGCAGGTGTCGGGGGTCGCGCAGGTGACGGTCAACGGCTCGCAGAAGTACGCGGTGCGAGTCAAGGCCGATCCGACCGCGCTCGCCTCGCGCGGGATCGGCATCGATGAGGTCGCCGACCGGCTGCGCTCGGCGAACTCGAACGCGCCGACGGGAGCGCTCTGGGGGGCGAACCGCACCTACACCGTGCAGACGAGCGGGCCGATCCTCAAGGCCGACGGCTACCGCTCGATCATCGTCGCCTACCGGAACGGCCTGCCGGTGCGTATGGACGAGATCGCGAAGGTCGAGGACGGCGTCGAGAACGACAAGACCGCCGCCTGGTTCGTCGATCAGCGCGGGATCATCCTGGCCATCCAGCGCCAGCCCGGAACGAACACCGTCGCGGTCGCGCAGGCGGTCCGCGATCTGCTTCCCGCCTTCCGAGCCAAGCTCCCGGCAGCCGTCAACCTCAACATCCTCTTCGACCGTTCGGAGACCGTGAAGCAGTCGGTCGAAGACGTTCAGTTCACGCTCGGGCTGACGCTCGCCCTCGTCGTCCTCGTCATCTTCCTGTTCCTGCGGAACGTTTCGTCGACCATCATCCCCTCCCTCGCGCTGCCGCTGTCGATCCTCGGCACGTTCACCGTCATGCAGGCGCTCGGGTACAGCCTCGACAATCTTTCGCTGATGGCGTTGACGCTCGCGGTCGGCTTCGTCGTCGATGACGCGATCGTCGTGCTCGAGAACATCGTTCGCCACATGGAGATGGGGAAGACGCCCATGCAGGCCTCCATGGACGGCGCCCGGGAGATCGGCTTCACCGTCGTCTCCATGACGATCTCGCTCTCCGCGGTGTTCATTCCGATCCTGTTCATGGGCGGGATCATGGGGCGGCTCTTCCACGAGTTCGCCGTCGTGATGGGCGCCGCCGTGCTGATCTCGGGGTTCATCTCGTTGTCGCTGACGCCGATGCTCAGCAGCCGGTTCCTCAGGCCCGGCGGCGAGTCGGGGCACGGAAAGCTCTACCGGATGACCGAGGCCTGGTTCGACAAGGCCGTCTCCTGGTACGACGCCGGCCTGACCTGGTCGCTCCGGCGCCGCGCGACGGTCATGGTGGCGACCGCGGCGATGATGGTCGCCACCGTCTGGCTGTTCATCGTCATTCCCAAGGGGTTCCTCCCCGAACAGGACACGGGCCAGATCGTCGCCTTCACCGACGCGCAGGAAGGGATCGGGTTCGAATCGCTGGTCGCGCACCAGAAGCTGGTGATGGCGATCGTCCAGTCCGACCCCGCGGTCGCCGCATTCATGTCGTCGTGCGGTGCGCGCGGCGCGACCGGCGCGAATCAGGGGATCGTCTTCATGCGGCTGAAGCCGCGCGATCAGCGTGACGCGCTCCCCGTCGTGATGGCGCGCCTGCGCGCCAAGGTGTCGGGCATCCCCGGCATCCGCGCCTTCTTCCAGAATCCGCCGCCGATCCGCCTCGGCGGGCGTCTGACGAAGAGCCAGTACCAGCTGACTCTCCAGAGCACCGACACGAAGGAGCTGTACGAGTACGCCCCGAAGCTCGAAGCCGAGATGCGGAAGCTGAGGGAGGTGCGGGACGTCACGACCGACCTGCTGCTGAAGAACCCCACCGTCAATCTGACGATCGACCGCGACAAGGCGGCCGCGCTCGGGATCACCGCCGAGCAGATCGACGACGCGCTCTATTCGGCCTACGGATTCCGGCAGGTCTCGACGATCTACGCGTCGAACGCGTCGTACCAGGTCATCCTCGGCGTGACCAACAAGGATCAGGCCGGGCCGTCCGTGCTGCCGCTGCTCTACGTCCGCGGGAGCCGCGGCGGGCTCGTCCCGCTCGACACGCTGGTCGCCCCCGCCACGGGGGTCGGGCCGCTGACCGTCAGCCATTCGGGGCAGCTCCCGTCGGTGACCGTGTCGTTCGACCTCTCCCCCGGCGTGTCGCTGGGCCAAGCGGTCAACGCGGTCGGCACGGCGGCGCGGCGCGTGCTGCCGGCGACGATGAGCACGGCGTTCCAAGGGACGGCGCAGGCGTTCGAAGCATCCCAGCAGGGATTGGGCCTGCTGCTCGTCATCGCGATCCTCTTCATCTACGTCGTGCTCGGGATTCTCTACGAGAGCTTCATCCACCCGCTGACGATCCTCTCGGCCCTTCCCTTCGCCGGGTTCGGCGCGCTCTTGACGCTCCTGGTGTTCCAACGGGACTTGTCGGTCATTGCCTTCGTCGGCGTCATCCTTCTGGTCGGGCTCGTCAAGAAGAACGGGATCATGATGGTGGACTTCGCCGTCGAGGCCCAGCGCAACGATGGAAAGGACGCGTTCGCCGCGATCCACCACGCCTGCCTGGTGCGCTTCCGCCCGATCATGATGACCACGATGGCCGCACTGTTCGGCACGCTGCCGATCGCGTTGGGGCTCGGCGCGGGCGCCGAGGCCCGCCAGCCCCTCGGCCTCGCCGTCGTCGGCGGCCTGCTCTTCTCCCAGATGCTGACGCTTTTTGTAACTCCGGTGGTCTATACGTATCTCGATGCCGCGGAGCACCGCCTCGCCCGGCTCATCCCCGGCCGAGCTCGCGCCGAAGCCACAACGTAAAAGGGGACAGGCCCCTTTTTTCCCGCGAGTGTCCGCTGCCGTCACGACCTATATTCACAGCGGTCTCGAGGGAGATCACATGCACAGAATCTCCGCTACCGTCGCAGCTCTCGCGCTTGCATCCACGCTTGCGGCAGCAGGCAGCTCCTCGGGTCCAGAGCTGCGATTCGCGGCAGGCGTTTTTCATCCCGGCGAGCCCGGCGGGGCGCCCGGCTGGTTCCATGACTCGTCGACGGCGACGAGCGCGGGCGGAAGCCGGTACCTGACGGCGATCACGCGCGGGTCGCTGACGCAGCAGGAGCGTGCGCAGATCGAGGCGCTCGGGGTCGAGATCCTCGGATACCTTCCGGTGCACGGATACCAGCTGCGCATGCCGCAAGATGCCGAGGCCACGGTCCGCCGACTCCCGTTCGTCGTTTGGCTCGGAGCGTCTCCGCCCCACTTCAAAGTCGCGAGCGAGCTCGCCGCGAGCGTGGCGTCTCCGGCGCACGCTACGCGGATTCGCGTCGTGCTCGTCGCGGGAGAGCCGAAGCAGCGTGTGCTCGATGCCCTGGGCGTCGCTCCCGACGTTGCCGCCCCCGCGGGGAAGGACGGCGCGTGGCGCATCGTGGCGACCGTACGCGCCGAGCGGCTGGCGGCCGTCCTGTCGAGCGTGGCGTCGCTCCCGGAGGTGGAAGCGATCGAGGCGGTGAAGCGCTTCCGCCCGATGAACCAGGACGCGGTGTGGGTCCACCAGTCGTTCGTCGGACCGTCTCCGCAGCAGACTCCGATCTTCGCCCACGGGATCTTCGGCTGCGACCAGATCGCCGCGATCGCCGACACCGCCCAGGACTACGACCTTTGCTACTTCCGCGACACCGTCAGCGGCGCGCCCCCGATTTCCCTCTGCGGCGCCGCCCCTTGCCCTGTCGCCGCCCCAGCGCCGAACCGCAGGAAGGACATCCTCTACTACAACTGGTCGGGCGGACCGACGGGAGAAGAGGACACCTGCCCCGCGACGACCACCGGGACCAGCGGCCACGGCACGCACACGTCGGGCTCGCTCGCCGGCGACACGTCGCCCTACGCTGATTGCGCGGGGTTCACGACCCCGGCGCGAAACGGGGGCGACGGGCTGGCCCCCGGCGCCAAGCTCGTCGTTCAGGAGATGGGAGACGGGTTCGAGTACCTGAACGATCTCGGAGGGACGCTCTTAAACCTGACCGACGTCGCGTACCAGAACGGCGCGCGCATCCACTCGAACTCCTGGGGCGGCGCCTGCTACGACATCCTCGGAGAGTGCATTCCGGGGTGCACGATGCCTTACGACTCTTACGCGCGCGACGCCGATCTCGCGATGTGGAGCCGTCCCGATCTTCTGGTCGTCGTCGCCGCGGGGAACGGCGGCGGTCTCTGCCCCGCGCCGATCTCCGTCGGAACGCCCGCCAACGCGAAGAACATCCTCGCCGTCGGAGCGGTCGGGCACGGCGTCAACGCGTCGATCCCGTCTTCGTTCACGAGCCCCGGGCCGGTCCACGACGGCCGACTCGGCGCGGCCGTGGCAGCCCAGGGCGAATCGACGGTTTCCGCGGCCTCGGATGCGAATCTCGCCACGAACAATTGCGCGAGCTGCTCGCTCGACGGAACGTCGATGTCGGCTCCGACCGCGGCCGGTCTCGCCGCGCTCGTGCGCGAGTACTACACCGCCGGGTTCCTGGCTGCCGGAACGCGCAACGCGGCCTCGGGGTTCATGCCTTCCGGGGCGCTCTTGAAGGCGACGTTGATCGATGGCGCCGTCCCCCTGTCCGCCAACGCGCCGGAGCCCGACTTCGAAGCCGGGTTCGGACGGATACAACTCGATCGCACGCTCGCTTTCGCCGGCGGCTCGTTCCAGCTCCGCGTCGACGATCACCGCGAGGGGCTGACGACCGGAAGCGTGGTCTCTCATGCCTACGACGTCGCCGCGGGAACGCCGTTCCGTGCCACGCTCGTCTGGACCGACTACCCTGCCGCCCTCAACGTCGCGGTCGCCCGCGTCAACGAGCTGAAGCTCGAGATCGTCGATCCGTCGGGCACCACCTGGTTCCAAACACTCGATCCCGGCACCGGTCTTCCGGCCGCGACGTCGAACGGCGCGAACCCGCACGACACGCGCAACGTCGAAGAGCGTCTCGTTTTCGACGCGCCGGCGCCGGGGCGGTACATCGTGCGGGTGCGCGGCGTCGACGTCCCGTTCGGACCGCAGCCCTTTGCTCTCGTCGTCCGCGGCGCGCTCACCGATTGCCCCGCACCGGCCGCCCCCGCGGCGCCGTCGCTCGCGACGCCGGCCGACCATCAGGTCCAGGTGTCGTGGCCCGCGGTGCCCGGCGCCGCCGCCTACAACGTGTATCGAAGCCTCGGCGCCTGCCCCGGCTCCCCATGGGTCGCTGTGGCGACGACCTCGAGCACGTCGGTGCTCGACACGGGCGTGTCGGGGAGCACGACGTACTCGTACTACGTGGCCGCGGCTTCCGACGCAGCGGCGGCGTGCGAATCGGCGCGCTCGCCCTGCGCCTCGGTCGTCCCGACGGGGGAGTGCACGCTCACCCCGACCTTCCAAGGGATCACCGGCGCCGTGAGCGCCGGAGCGGCGACGTGCGGCATCCAGCTGACGTGGGACGCGGGAGCCGCGCATTGCGTCGGTGACCTCCGCTACAACGTCTATCGAGGGACGACGAGCGGGTTCGTGCCGGGCCCCTCGAACCGGATCGCGCGGTGCGTTGCCGGGACGAGCTTCACCGACTCCGTCGGCCTCGCATCGGGCTCGCCGGTTTGGTACATCGTTCGAGCGGAAGATGCCTCGCCCGGCCACGGCGGCCCGTGCCGCGACGGACACGAAGAGACGAATACCACGGCGATCGTCGCGGTGCCGGACGGGCTCCCGGTCATCGGCACTTGGATCGACGATGCCGGCGACACGGGACTCCCGAAGATGCTGGTGGCGGCGCCGTGGACGGTGGCCGGAGCCGGCGGCCACGCGGCGGCGAGCGTCTACACGGCGACGAGCTACTTCGCCGCCTGTGCGGACCTCACCACACCGGCCATTACGCTCGCCGATCCCGGACAGGGGCCGCAGCTGACCTTCTGGACCAAGCACGATCTCGATTTCGATCCGACGGGCGAGATCAACGGGACCGAAGGCTCGGTCGGGCAGGCCGAGATCGCGACCGGCCCGGCGTTCTCTAACTGGACCCGAATCCCCCTCACGCCGAATTATCCGGAGAACGTCCAGTTCCCGTACAACAATTGCCCGACCACTCAGATCCCGACGCAGTACTTCACTGGCACGCACCTGACGTACGCGTCGTACTCGGCGTCGCTCGCGAATTGGGCGGGAGGCGACGTCAAGATCCGCTTCCATCTCTCGGGCGATCTCCTCTATAGCGGCGGCGACTGGTGGCTCGACGACCTGGCCGTCACGGCGGCGTGGGTCCCCGGTTCCTGCCAGACCGTCGCGGCGGGGCCGCCGCCGGTCCCGGACGGCGCGCTCGTCCCGGGCATGCCGATGCGGGCCTCGAAGATCGGCGCCAGCGTCTCGATCACCTGGGATACGACGCAGTGTCCAGCGACGGCGGTGACGGTCTACCGCGGCGCGATCGGCAGCTACGGTTCGTTCACCGGCGCCGCGTGCAATCTCCCCCCGTCGGGCTCCGCGACGCTCGCGATCCCCAACAACTCCTGGTTCCTCGTCGCCGCCACCGACGGCGCCTCGACCGACGGCAGCTACGGCCGCGCGGTGAACGGCGCGGAGTTGAACTACTCGGGTGCATCGGCGGTCTGTCCGGGGATGACCTCGCACCTCACCAACAACGCCTGCCCTTGAAGGATAGGGGACACTCCCCCTTTTCCTATCAAAGCGGTATCCGGGGAGCTTTGGGTAGTGGGTCAGTTTCACGCTGATAGCCTTTCAGCCTCTTCAAGCACTCCGACCAGCTCCCCGGTCGTCCAGACGTGATCCGCCAACCCTGCTTCCATCGCCGGAGTAACGCGTAGAGTCTGGTGGACGCGGCAAAAGTTGTAGTGCATGAAGTGCAAGGCTACCGCGTGCTCTAGGTTTTGCACCTTCTTGGAGAAGCCGTTCGTCAGGCGAGTGAATCGGCGCATTCCCATCCGCATTGTCAGATTCTGCCGTTCCACGTAGCTCGTGGAAATATGACGCGGATCGGGAGCGCCTTGGATGGTCTGACGCTCGATGCCGATGCACTCTGATGGTGCGAAACGCCGTTCCGCGGCTGAAAGGCCCCTCCACGGTATGCCGTAGATCTTGACGAGCATCGCATAGTCAATGCGGTCGCCAAAGGCAGCGCCGACAGCCCCAAGGTATCCGTTGAAGCCGTCCGTCGTGACTTGCACACGTTCAGAGATGATGCGAGCGGCCACGTCTTGCATGAAGTTGAACGCCGTCCATCCATCGCGGTTGCCGACAAGGTACGACACGATCAGTTTTGAATCGGGACAAAGCGCCGTCCACGTCCAAACGTCGCCGTAGCCAAACTGGCCGCGCTTCTCAACCGGGACATGCTTCTCTCGCGCGTAACAGAAGGAGTGAATCTCGTCGGCCTGAACGCGCTTGCACTTGAGTCCGCGCACATTCGCGTTGTGGTACTCGCGGCATGCCGCGCCAAGTTCCGCAAGCAACTTGACGACGGTGTTCTTCGCAACGCCAGTCATGCGGACGGTTGCACGAATCGAGTTCCCCTCGACCAAGGCCGCGACAACGCCGGTCCGTTCCTCTTTGGTGAGCTTGTTCATGCACTCAATATACTTGACCGCTCAAGCATAAGCAAGCGAATTTTGTTCGGAAACTATTTGCTTGCGCGTTTGCCTTTGACAACTATCTTGAGGGGATGTACGAAGGTGCGGCGAAAGGGGTGTCGTGAAGGAACTTCGTCTATCCCTGAGCGGCGGTCAGATCGATATGCAGGCCTTCTTGGAGGCCATTTCGACCTTTGTCGACTTGCTCCGCGATGTCGACCGTTCGCTAGGGAGACAGACAAGCATCCGATGGCGGCTCGCAACTCTACGCTACAGCAGTCCGGCGGTAGTCGGCTGTGTTGGCGAGCCGCGGAAGCCGAACCAGCCTGACATGACACCGCTAGTCGTGAGAACTGTGCTGGCTGGCTTCGAAGAACTTGAAGAGGGAAGGCGCCCAAAAGGCTTCTCGGACGATGCATTGGAGTCTGCAAAACGGCTGGCTGATCTTCGTGGTCAGCGCGGCGTCCATGATGTGACTATTCTCGATCCTGGCTCCGAAGACCCGCAGAAGGGAATCCATGTGATCTCCCGGCGTGTCTCAGTCACGGTCGACGAACTGATCGGAGCAAAGTTCGAATCGATGGGGTCCGTGGACGGACGACTAGAGGTAGTCAGCTCCCACGGCGGCAATCTGACGTGCAACGTTTATGAAATGGTGACCGGAAAGCCCGTGAAATGCACCGTTCCAAGAGAGAAAAAGGCTGTCGTGTTGGAGTACTTCGACTCGATGGTGCGAGCGTTCGGAACGATCTGGCGCGACTCGTCCGGTTATCCGCGAAGAATCGACGTCGAATCGATCGAGCCGCTTGAGACGCGCCTAACCGTCGCCCCCTTGCCGGAGCTTGGCGACAAGATCACGGGTGGATTAGACATTGCGGAATACCTCAAGAGGCAGTGGGAATGAAGGGACCGGAGCGGCGATATTGGGACTCCTCAGTCTTTCTTGCCGGCATCAAGCAGGAAGAGGGACGGAACGAGACGGTTCGCGGGATTCTTCGTCTTGCGGCGAATGGCGACTGCATCATCCTCACGTCTGCTGTCACTCTCGCAGAAGTAGTACGGCCTCATAAGGGAACGAAAGCGCTCACCCCCGAGGACGAGGCTGAGATAGTTGAGTTTTTCAAGAACCCGTTCATTCAGATCGTCGACTATACCGAGCCGCTTGGTCTCGCCAGCAGGAAACTCCAATGGAATTACGGATTGAAAGTTAGAGATTCAATCCATGCCGCGAGCGCGATCTATGCTAAAGCCGCATTTCTTGAGGCCTACGATGGAGACTTCGGCAGGATCAAGCGTGAAGACATTCCCGATTGCCCAGAGGTCAGGGAGCCCAAGCTGCCACAGCCTGGGCTTTTCGACGGCAGCTAGGGTTGCCGCTTCGACCATCTAGCTCTAGCCGCTTTTTTTGCGATGACCGACCGCTTCCTGGCCGTGAGAGTTGCCGCTCGCGCTCTTCCCCCCTTCAGGCCACCCATACGTCCCAGGGCCACGGCCGCCGGGTTCTTCCCCTCATTTTCGGGTTTCGTCGCCTCGGCAAGAATGGCAGCTGCAAGAGCGTTTACGTCGGATGGTTTCTTCTTGCTTGAGCGGTTTGGCATGCCCCGAGTATACGAGCGGGGGCTATTTGGTCAAGGATCGGGCACTTCAAACTGACCCACCACCGAGCTTTGTAAGAAAAAGGGGAGTGTCCCCTTTTCTCGAGTGCTAGTCTTTCGGGATGCCTGAATTCATTTTCACGATGAAAGACCTCCGCAAGACCGTCCCGCCGAAGCGGGAGATCTTGAAGGGGATCTGGCTTTCGTTCTACTACGGCGCGAAGATCGGTGTCCTCGGCCACAACGGCGCGGGAAAGTCCTCGCTGCTGCGCATCATGGCGGGCCAGGACGACCAATTCACCGGCGAAGCGTTCCCCGCCAAGGGGGCGACGGTCGGGTTCCTCGCGCAGGAGCCCGTGCTCGACTCGGCCAAGTCCGTGCTCGCCAATGTCGAAGAAGGAGTCGCCAAGCAAAAAGCGATCCTCGACCGCTACAACGAGCTGATGGCGAGCTACTCGGACGAGACGGCCGACGAAGCGGCGAAGCTGCAGGACCAGATCGATCAGCAGAATCTCTGGGACCTCGACACGCACCTGGAAATCGCCATGGACGCGCTGCGCTGCCCGCCCGGCGACACGGACGTGAAGACGCTTTCGGGGGGCGAGCGGAGACGCGTCGCCCTATGCCGGCTCCTCCTCCAAAAGCCCGATCTGCTTCTCTTGGACGAGCCGACGAACCACCTCGACGCGGAATCCGTCGCGTGGCTCGAGCGGCACCTCAAGGAATACCCGGGGACGGTCGTGGCGATCACGCACGACCGGTATTTTCTCGACAACGTCGCCGGCTGGATTCTGGAGCTCGACCGCGGTGCGGGCATCCCGTGGGAAGGTAACTACAGCTCTTGGCTCGAGCAGAAGCAGCGCCGGCTCGCGCAGGAAGAACAGGCGAGCTCGGCGCGGCAGAAGACGCTCGAGCACGAGCTCGAGTGGGTCCGGATGGCGCCGCGCGCGCGCCACGCCAAGAGCAAGGCCCGCATCACCGCCTACGAAGACCTCCTACGCCAAGAGACCGAGAAGCGCGCCGACCAGCTGGACGAGCTGTACATCCCCCCGGGACCGCGTCTGGGAGACGTCGTCGTCGAAGCGACGGGCGTGCGCAAGGGGTACGGCGACAACCTCCTGATGGAGGACCTGTCCTTCAGCCTGCCCCCGGGCGGTGTCGTCGGCGTGATCGGTCCGAACGGAGCCGGCAAGACCACGCTCTTTCGCATGATCGTCGGCCAGGAGAAGCCCGACGGCGGGACCTTGCGCATCGGCGAGACCGTGCGCCTCTCCTACGTCGACCAGAGCCGTGAGGTGCTGAAGGGAGAGAGGAGCGTCTGGGAGGCGATCTCGGAGGGGAACGACCTCATCTCGTTGGGGAAGCGCGAGGTGCCCAGCCGCGCGTACGTGTCCTGGTTCAATTTCAAGGGGTCCGATCAGCAGAAGCTGGTCCGCGATCTGTCAGGCGGTGAGCGCAATCGCGTTCACATGGCGCGCATGTTCAAGAGTGGCGGAAACGTGCTCCTGCTCGACGAGCCGACGAACGACCTCGACGTCGATACGCTCCGAGCGCTCGAGGAAGCGATCCTCGGCTTCGCCGGCTGCGCCGTGATCATCAGCCATGACCGATGGTTCCTGGACCGCATCGCCACCCACATCCTTGCGTTCGAAGGCGACAGCCGCGTCGTGTGGTTCGAGGGGAACTATCAGGAGTACGAGGCCGACAGGAAACGCCGCCTCGGCGCCGAGGCCGATCAGCCGCATCGGATCAAGTACAGGAAGCTCACACGATCGTAAAAAAGGGACACTCCCCAAAAAGGGGAGTGTCCCCTTTTCAATCAGCCCGTTAGCTCTTCGCTTGATCCAGCTTGGTCGCGGTCAGCCAGGTGTGCCCGTCCTTCTCGCTCACCGTTCCCGTGGCGATGACGTTCTTCTCCGCTTTGCAGACATGGCCGAACTCTTCGGCCAGAGCGTTCTTCGCCAGGTAGTACTCGGTCGTCTTGCCGTCGGCTTCGGCGATGATGACGTTCTGGCAGCCCTTCGCGTCTTCCTTGCCGAGCGTGCATTTGGCGCAGACCATCTTCCCGGTGACGGTCACCGTCTTCGCCTCTTCGCCGGCCAAGGCCAAGCCAGCAACGGCGACGACGGCAACGAGGACGAGCGAGAGGCGGAGGATCTTCATCAGGGACTCCTTCGAGCGGCGGTTCGCCGCCGGACGATGTTCGTGCCCGGAGAGTCTAGCGCGTCCCACTCCCGGGCGCGATTTTGATCCTTGACGGCCCGGGGCATCTGGGGCACCTTGAGCTCGGAGCACCCCGATGCGGCAAGCCTCTCGCCAAACGGTCCAGCACCTGATCGACCGGCTCGACGAGTCGGTGAAGATGGGCGAGGTCCACACGATCACGAGCCACGTGAAGACCGCGCTGTGCGATCTGATCCGCGCGAACGACCTCGACATACCGGGGCCGTTCGTGCGCCCTCTCAAGGAGCATTACGCCCGCCGCCTCCTGTTTCGGAACGAGGAGCTCGGCTACTCCGCGGTGGTCATGACCTGGGCGCCGGGACAGACGACCGGTCTTCACGACCACGCGGGGATGTGGTGCGTCGAAGGCGTCGTCGCCGGGCAGATGAACGTCACCCGGTTCGACCTGGTCGAAACCGTCGGCGAGCGCTACCGGTTCACGCAGGTCGAAGAGGTCCGCGCGGGCGTCGGCTCGTCGGGGGCGTTGATCCCTCCGTACGAGTACCACGTGCTCTCGAACGCTCTTCTCGACCGCCCCTCCGTGACACTCCACATCTACGGCGGCGAGATGGAGAAGTGCAGCGTGTTCGAGCCTCAGGGAGACGGGACCTGGACGAGACGGCTGAAAAAGCTCGGCTACGACGACTGATCCCCTCGCACACCCTTCTTTGAAATCCCCCACCCCGCTCTCGGTCCTCCCCGGCCTGGCTCTCGTCCTCGCGGTCGCGATCGTCGCGCGCTACGCGCACGCGCGCGTTCCGCCGGCCACGGGAAAGCTGGTCGGAGAGGTGATCTTCGCCGTCGTCTTCGGGCTCGTCGTCGGCAACGTGCTCCGCATCCCGAAGTTCGCGCAGCCGGGAATCACGTTCGCGTTCCGCACGCTCCTGCGCGGCGCGATCGTGCTGCTGGGAGCGACGTTCTCGTTCGCGGCCGCGATGTCGATCGGCGGACGTGCGCTCCTCATGGTCGTCGGCCTGATGACGCTCGCGCTGATCACGGCGCACGTACTCGGAAAGCTGGTCGAGGTTCCTGGAAGGCTGGCCACCCTGATCGGCGTCGGCACCGCGGTCTGCGGGAATACGGCGATCTCGGCGGTGTCTCCGGTGATCGGCGCGAAAGACGAGGAGACGTCGTTCGCCATCGCGACGAACACGCTGTTCGGCACGCTCGCCGTGTTCGCCTACCCGGTCTTGGGTCACGCGCTCGGCATGACGGACGCGGCGTTCGGAACGTGGGCGGGAACCGCGGTCAACGACACCTCGCAGGTCGTCGCGACCGGCTTTGCCTATTCCGCCGGCGCGGGAAAGGTGGCGACCGTCGTCAAGCTGACGCGCAACACGATGATGGGTGCGGTGATCATCGTCATGGGACTGATCTACGCCCGCGGCGGCAAGGGGGCCGCGGGCTCGCTCGCACAGCGGCTCAAGCAGTCGGTCCCATCGTTCGTGCTCGGGTTCCTCGGGATGTGCCTCCTCAACACGGTGGGCGTCGTCGCGTGGGGCTCGAAGCTCGTCGGCCGCGATCTGGTCGCGGACGCTCAGACCGCGGCCAAGTTTCTCATCTTGGTCGCGCTCGCCGGCGTCGGCCTCGGTACGCGGGTCGACGCCATGCGCAGGATCGGCTTGCGCCCCTTCTGGATCGGTCTCGCGACGGCGCTGATGACCTCGGGCGCCAGCTACGCGATGATCCGCTTCTTCGGACCTGCGGGCGGCCCATAACCTCCGGCCGGAGTACCATGGACCTCGCCGAGCTGAGGTCCCCGTGTTGATCATCCTGCTGCTCAAGCTCTTCGCGATGGCGGCCTCCGATCGAGCGGACGAGCCCGCGCCCGTTCAGGCTGCTTCCCCCGCTCCATCGGCGTCGTCGGTGAACCACTGGGCCGAGCCGACGCGGGGGATCCTGGCGCAGCACTGCGGGCGTTGCCATCTCCCCAACCTCCCGACCAGCATTCCCCGGGCCCTGGAGGTGTTCAATCTGACGGAGGAGCCGTGGTACGGGCGGCTGACGAATCCGCAGTACGATTCGCTCCTCGGCCGCGTGAAATCGATCCGCAGCCTGACGGACGCCGACCGTTCGGCCGTCGAGAGCTTCGTCCTGTGCGCCCGCGATCGGAACTGCTCGAGCGCCCAGCCTTGATCCGCGCCATCGCCATCCGCACCGCGCTCGGGCCCGGCGACGTCGAGGCGATCGTGCGCCTGCACGGAGATCTCTACGCACGGGAATTCGGGTTCGACGAGACCTTCGCCGACTACGTCGCCCATCCCCTCGCGGCGTTCGCGCGCGAGGGCTCGTCGAGGGAGCGGATCTGGATCGCCGAGGAGGGCGGCCGGATCGTCGGCTGCGTCGCGATCGTCGCGGCCTCGGAGAAGGAAGCCCGACTGCGCTGGTTCCTCGTCGATCCCCGCTCTCGCGGCCGCGGGCTCGGGAGCACGCTTCTCCAGCTCGCGCTGGATTTCTCTCGTGCATCCGGATACTCGTCGGTGACCCTCTGGACGGTCGGCGCGCTTTCGGCGGCCGCCCGACTCTACCGTGACGCCGGGTTCCAGCGCGTCGAGGAGAGGCCGGGCCGCCGTTGGGGCGTCGACGTCGTCGAGGAGAGGTACGCGAGGGAGCTCCGTGCCCCGTAGCGCTCTCGTGGCCGGCGCGACCGGCCTCGTCGGGCGGGACATCGTGCGGGCGCTCACCGCCGACGGCGGCGTCTCCGAGATTCGCGTGCTCGTGCGCCGGGCCTTCGACCGCCCGGTTCGCGATCCCAAGGTGCGAGAGATCGTGGCGGACTTCGAAGCCCTGGGCGCGCAGCGGGATGGGTTCCGCGTCGACCAGGTCTTCTGCGCGCTGGGGTCGACGATCCGCAACGCGGGCTCCCAGGATGCGTTCCGTCACGTCGATTTCGACTACCCGTTCGAGATCGCGCGGCTCGCCCACCGAGAAGGAGCGCGGCACTTTCTCCTCGTCAGTGCCGTCGGCGCTTCCGCGCGCTCGCGCCTCTTCTACAACCGGGTCAAGGGCGAGCTGGAAGAGGCGATCGGCGCCGTCGGGTTCGCATCCGTGACGATCGCTCGCCCCTCCCTGCTGTTGGGTGACCGGGACGAACCGCGCCTCGGCGAGCAGGTGATGAAGCGCGTCGCGTTTCTCCTCCCTTCCCCTTGGAAGCCCGTGCAGGCTCGCCAGGTCGCTTCCGCCTTGGTCGCCGCCGCTCGAAGGGAACGACCCGGCCTCGAGATCCTCGACAACGTGGCGCTTCGCAGGGAGCCCCCGGCGGACTCGTGAGCGTCGTCTTCGTCACCGGAGGCACGGGCTATCTGGGGA
>JACXTT010001139.1_pt1 | contig 45076 bp, 34 predicted proteins | sample 9270951 | NCBI WGS metagenome assembly JACXTT01 (sample SAMN15532306, study PRJNA645909) | rock metagenome | isolation source: weathered quartz diorite | place: Puerto Rico | collected 2017-06-21 | reverse complement strand
CCCGCGCCGAGGATCGAGGCCGAGAGAGCCGCGGCCGCGAGGGCGGCGGCCGCCACGCCCGGCGCCCCGAACGGACCGGCCGTGATCAGCGCCAGCAGGACCTGAACGAGCGACCCGCACAGGGCGGCGATCGATTCGATGCCCGGTCGTCCCATGCCGCGCAGGACCAGGCGGAGTGGAGAGAGCAGGAATCCGATCGTCAGGGAGAGCGCCAGGAGGCGGGCCGCCGCCGCCGAGGCCGGAGGCACCTCCGCGCCGGTCCAGGCGCGCAGGATGGCCTCCGCGTCCAGGAGGACCAGGGCCACGCACGGGACGGCCACGATCGCCACGTAGCGGGTCGCGCGGTCGACGAGCGCGCCCAGCTTCCGGTCCTCGCCGAGCGCCGCGAGTCGACCCGCCATCGGCTGGATCACCGGCAGCGGGAGGGACGAGGCCTGCAGGACTCCGGCGATACGCGCGCCCAGGTCGTAGATCCCGGCAGCGGCCAGCCCCGGGCCGAACGCCAGGGTCAGGCGGGGAACGTGCGCCGCCAGGATCTCCGCCGCCCGCACCGCCTGAATGCGCAGCCCGAACGACAGGAGGTCCCTCCAGTCTTCGCGTCGGGCGTGAAACGGTCGCACGCGCAGGCCTGGAACCAGCCGGTGCGCGACAATGGCTTCCGCGAGCGACGCCGCCCCTCCCCAGAAGAGCGAGTTCATCGCCATTCCCGAAACGCCCCAGCCCGCTCCGAGCGCCGCGGCGGCGCCGCATCCTTCCAAGGCCGACGCGACCGACCCGATCCGCCCGAGAAGATCGAGACGCTGCGCGCCGGCCACGACGCCACGGTAGGCCGAGAGGATGGTGCGCAGCACCACCGTGGCGAGAGTGCAGGCGAACACGATCGGAACCTGCGACCGCAGCACCCCGCGCGGCGCCACCACGCCGAGAGCGCGCGGTCCCAGGATCAGAGCGCCCAGGGTCATCACCGCCCCCAGGGCGACGTGGAAGCCGAGACCCGCCCCGAGGGTGCGGTTCAGCCCTTCGGTGTCGGACAGGGCGATGGCCCGGGACGTGAAGCGCGCGTACGAGGCGCCGACGCCCAGATCGAGCAGGTTCGTGGTGTGCGCCAGCGACCAGGACGCCGACCAGAGCCCCAGGCCTTCCAGACCGCACGCCCGGACGACGAACGGCGTGAGGATCAGGCCGACCAGGGCGGAGGTGGCCGATTCGATCCCGCCCCACGCTACGCCGCGGGCGGCCGCGCGCCGCTCCGCCGAGGCGGGGGGGCCGCCTGCCGTGGTGGACCCACTGGGCGACATGTCAGCCCTCCTGCGGCAGCGACCCGCAGGCCACCACCAGTCCGGTGAGGAGCCAGAACGGCTCCATGACGCGGATCAGCATGAAGGTGTTCGTTCCGACGGCGTGCGCCAGGAGACCGCCCAGCGCGGCGGTCATTCCGAGACCGAGCCCGCGGTGCAGAGGATCGGTCGAGCCCGCGTAAGCCTGGTAGAACACGCGCCCGGTCGTTCCGATCAGCATGACGAAGGCGGCGAACCCGAACGCGCCGATCTCCACGAGAATGCGGAAATATTGGGCGTCCAGGAAGCCGAAGCCGGTCACGCCCCAGCCCGTCAGCGGATGCTCGACGAAGCCCCGGACCGCGGATCCCCAGGACGACAGACGCGCCGACGAGGAGGGGTCGAGCTTCATGTGCCCGAGCTGGACCGATTGCGCGTCCCTCTCCTCGCCGTGAAAGGTGTACAGGAGTCTCTCCTCGAGATTCTGCGGGTGCGCGAAGAACAGCAGCGCCGCCGCCACGAACGTCGCGCCGACGAGCAGCCGGCGCCGGGGCGAGAGGGCCACGAGGACGGCCAGCGAGGCCGCCAGCGCGATCCAGGAGCTGCGCGACAGGGTCGCCAGAAGCGGCGGCACGACGAAGGCGGCCAGAAGAGCGCAGCCGCGCTTCCAGCGCGGCCGGTTCGACGGCAGGGTCAGCGCCAGCGCGCAGGAGACGCTGAAGATCAGGACCAGGTACCCGCCGAGAGTGTTCGGCTCGCCTTCCGGTCCCTCGAAAGGAGCGGACGGCCTGATCCCCGAAGGGATCTGCCACCAGCCGTAGGCGCCGATCAGGAGCGCGGTCACCAGGATCGCGCCCAGGAGGCGGCGCACTTCCTGCTCGCTGCGGACATAGTTGACGGTCATGAAGAAGATGATGAAGTACTCGACGTACTTGGCCACGAAGCACAGGCCCTGCAGCGGGCGCACGCGGCCGGCCTCGATACCGATCAGGGTGGAGAAGAGGCAGCAGGCCGCGTAGGCGACGATCCAGGCGTTCAGCCGCGTGCGTCGGATCGCCCCCAGGTCCTTGTCGATCGCCATGCGGGCCATCCACCCGAACCCGACGAGCATGAGGAGCAGGTCCTCGGTCCTCAGGACGAGCGAGCGGCTCCCTTCCAGCCCGCCGCCACCGAGTCCGATCACGGGGACCTCGGGAGACAGGAGCATCGAGAGGATCAGAATGATGAGACCCGCTTCGGCGCGCAGGATCGTCGCCAGGAAGAGGATGGCGGCCACCGTGGAGAGAAGGGGGATCGCCAGCGGCGCGCGGGTGATCCAGAACGACAGCAGCACCAAGGCGAGAAGGAGACCGCCGAGGAGCGCGGCCCGACGCACCGGAAGGGCACCCGCGGCGCCGGGCGCGACGTGCACGGGCGACTACCGCTCGCCGCCGGCGGCTTTCGCCTCGGCGCGGGGTTCGGATGCCCGCGGCGGCGGCTGGGAGCCGTCCAGGGGCCGCTCCGCGTAACGGTGGTAGATGTACTGCATCTCGGGCGTGTACGTGCTGACTTCGGCCTTGACGTCGTTCAGCACGATGCCGCGGATGGCGGCGTGCACGTTGTCGAGGTGGCTCTTGGCGCGCTTCAGGACCGCCCGGCCGATCCGCCCGAGCTGGTAGACGAGGATCACCCCGTCGACGCGGGTCGACAGGATCACGGCGTCGGTGACCGGCAGGATCGGAGGCGCATCGATCAGGATGACATCGAAGCGCGAGGCGACCTCCACGATGAAATCCGAGAACAGGGGAGAGGCCAGAAGCTCCGAGGGATTCGGCGGCAGCGCGCCGGCGCTGAGAATGCACAGATTCTCCAGCCCCGCCGACGTGAGCATCGAGCGCATGTCGATACGTCCCAGGAACACCTCCGAGAAACGGTGCAGGACGTCGTCGAGGCGGCTCATTCCGAGCACCACGTGCGTGAATCCGGGCTCTCTCGGCACGCCGAAAACGCGGTTCAGAGCCGGGCTGCGCAGATCGCAGTCCCATACCAGGGTCTTCATCCCCATCTGCGCCATCGCCACGCCGAGATTGGCGACGGTGGTCGACTTCCCCTCACTGGGAGAGGCCGAGGTGAACAGGAAGGTACGGCCCGCCTTGCCGATGCGCGAGAACTCGATGTTCGTGCGCAACGCGCGGTACGCCTCGGCCGACGGCGATTGGGGGGCGAACTGGGTGACCAGGACGCCGAGACCCTCGCGGCTCGGGTCGGAGGCGAGCGCCGGGTTGCGTTGCAGCATCTCCCGCCGGGTGGCATCCGGATCGATGTGCGGCACCACGCCGATGACCGACAGGCCGAGGTACTGCTCCACGTCTTCGATGCTGCCGATCGACGTGTCGAGCGTCTCCGCCAGGAAGGCCGCGACCAGCCCCACCAGAAGACCGACGATCAACCCGACGAGCGACCTCAGGATGCGCCCCGGCGTTCGTCTCTGGACCGCCGCGGTGGCCTCCTCGACCACCGTCAGCTCCTGCACCTTGTCGGCTTCTTTGATCAGCGCCTCCTGGTGCTTGCGCATCAGCATCTCGTACGCCTCGGCGTTGACCTGGACCTCGCGCTGCAGGCCGAGCAGCGTCTGTTCGGCGCGCGGGAAGCGCGCTAGTTTGGAGTCGAGGTCGCGCTTGCGCGCGCGCGCCAGGTCGAGCGCCGTATGCGCCTCGCGGCGCAGACGCTCGGTGAGCGTGTCGATCTGCCCCTTGATCGAGATTACCTCGGGCGCGTCCTCCTTCTGGAACGCCAGCAGCTGGCGCTTGCGGTCCTCGAGCTTGGCCAGCTCCTGCCGCAGGGCCGCGAGCCCCTCCTCGCTCAGGTCGACCAGGAGCAGCTCGGGGGACGATCCGGGATCGCCCGGGTGGTCCAGGAGATCGACGAGGTGCTGCAGGGAGGCCAGCCGCGCCTCGGTCTGTCCCGCCTCGTCCTGGAAGAACTGGATCTCCTTGGCGTCCGGCATGCTGGCGCCGACGTTGGCCTCCTTGAAGCGGGTGAGACGCTCTTCGGCGGCGCGCAGCCTCACTTCCACGTCCCCGACCTGGCGCTCCACAAACTCGCGCGCCTCGATCGCCTGGCGGTTGCGCTCGAAGGTGTGGCGGAGGATGTACTCCTGCATCACGGCGTTCACCACCTGGATCGCCTCCTCCGCCGTCGGGCAGGCGCTCCGGATCTCGATCAGGCTGGTGTTGTCGATCGGCTTCGCGCTGTAGGTCGTCAGCATCGCGTCCAGCGCCGACGACAGCGCGCGGTCGGCCAGGACGGCCTCGATGGTCGCGTCGGCCGGGATCCGGCCGAGACGCTGCGCCGCTTTCAGCGCCACCGGCTTGCTGGTGATGATCTGCGCCTGCGTCGCCAGATCGTCTCCCGGGCTCCAGGTGAAGGCCTCCAGGAACAGACCGGTCACGCTGTCCGTGCGACTCCACTTCACGCGCGCGCCCGCCTCGTACACCGGTCCGTTGCGCGGCGTCAGGACCAGGGTCAGGAGCCCCAGGGCCAGGCAGCTGCCCGCCACGATCTTCCAGCGCCGGCGCAGGATCCGGAGGTAGTCCTGAAGATTGAGATCGTACTGGGCGCTCATGTCAGTTCTTCCTGAAGTTGTCGATGATGTAGATCGACTCGATGATCCCGAGGGCGGGCTGGATGACCGACAGGACCTCCTGGAGCGTGGCGATGGCGCGCCGCGGCACGAAGACGATGTCGCCGGGCTGCAGGGGGATGTCGGCCTTGAGGTCGCCCTCCTTGAACAGCTCCTTGAAGTTGGCGATGTGAATCTCCGCCTTTCCGTCCGCGCCGCGCTTCAGGACGACGATTCCCTTGATGTAGCCCTTCGGGGTGAACCCGCCGGCGCGCGCGATCGCCTCGACCAGCCCGATCCGGTCGATGATGTTGACGATCCCCGGCTGACCGACCTCGCCGAGGACAAACACCTTGCGGTTCCCCATCGACAGCGACGGGATGAAAATCAGATCGCCGTTCTGCAGCCAGGGGTCGTCCGACTCGTCGGCCTGGAAGACGGCGCGGAACAGGTTCAGCTCGCGCCGCTCAGCGTTCGGCCGGATCATCTGGATGCGCATCACGTCGGCGTCCTGGCCCGGGCCGCCGTGCGCCGACAGGAACCCCACCAGGCGCGTCGGGCCCTCCAGCGCCCAGGTGCCCGGCCCACTGTCGCTGCGCGCCGTCGTCTTGACTTCGCCCATCAGGCTGACGCGGTGGCCCGCGTACTTCGTGATCAGCAACTCGACGTAGGTCTCCTTGTAGATGGAGCTGAAGCGGCGCTCCAGGTCCTTCTTCAAATCGATCACGGTCCGGCCCGCGACCGGCAGGGAGCCGATCCCCATGACCGGGAGGAACGCCTCCCCGTCGCTCTGCACGGTCAGCTTCAGCTCGTCGATCTTCTGCCCGTTCCAGATCCTCAGGCTCAACACGTCCCCGGGGCCGAAGCGGTACCCGGCCTCGGGGGCGATCGTCTGCTCCTGCCGCGTCTCGCCGGCCGCGGCGTCCTGCGCCGCGACGATTCCGCAGGCGCACAGGAGCGCGGCGATCAGGACACCTGCGCCCCGCAGGAGCCGCCGCGCCCGCCGTGCGGCCAGGTGACGCCGGACGCGCGCATCCGGGGCGAACGCCGGATCCTCGATCGGAAGGCGCAACCCGTCCCGCACCACGGCCGTCACCCGTCCGAGGAGACGCTCCCGCAGCACGCCCGTGTCGGCAGCCTCCTCGGCATCCCCCTGCAGGCGGTAGACGCGACGACTCCCCCCCAGATCGACCGCCACGAGCCGGTGCACGACGAGGAGCTCCCGGTCGGTGCGCGCCAGGACGATCTGCCCGGGACGGGGCAGCCCGTGGAAGGGCGAGACCACGACGACGTCCCCCTCGACCAGAGCCGGGCGCATGCTCGCGCCCCGCACCGGAACCAGGGCCGAGTGACCCTCGGACAGGAGGGCGTCCAGGACGGGAGCCGCGTCGCGGACCAGCGGGCCGGGCTCCGGCTCGGGTCGAGGGGCGGGGCGCCCGACTCGGTGGGCGCTCATACCGCCACCCGGTCGGCCGGCATCGCGGCGCCGACCCTGTGCCGGATGTGCAGGAAAGGGGCCCGGGCGAGATCGATGACCCGGCGCTCTCCCTGCTCCTGTCCGCTGGCCGAGGCCGTGATCTCGACACGCGGTCGGAAATGATTGTCCTCGTTGAGCGACACGACACGCGCCAGATCCCCGCTGCTGAGCTCCACGAGAGAGCCGATCGGAAAGATCGGAAGCGCCTTCAGGAGGGCCCGGAACAGGGTCGGGCTGAAGCGCCGCCCGTGCTGCTCCATGACCAGCGAGGTGACGTCGTGCAGATCCGCCGGTCGATTCTCGCCGGAGCCGCGCAGGTGGAGGTCCACCAGCGACGCGAGGGCGACCACCTGGGCGCGGTGGTCGGCGCGCGCGCGCTCCTCGGGCGACGGCAGATCGAACTTGAGAAGCAGGTGAACCGACCGCACCGCGTCGGCGAGGGCGGCCGCCTCCGGGCCGAGCTTCTTCAAGAGAGGTCCTGCCTCGAGGCGGCGGCCCGTGGGGTCGATCGCCTCTTCCGAGGCGATCAGAGGGATCTCGGCGTCCGGATCCACGCCCGCCTCGACGAGACCGAGATCGTGGACCAGAGCCAGAAGCGACACCGACGCGTCGACGCTGTTGCCGAGCGCTGCCCAGATGCGCCCCGCGATCAGGGCGACGTTCACCGAATGGGTCGTCAACCGGAAGCCGTCGGCCGGCGCGAGCAGCTTTTCCAGAGGGACATCGGACGGACCGTGGCCGGCGAGGGCGCGTGCGATCGTGCCCAAACGCTTCGGGTCCACGGTCGTGCCCCCGCGCGCGTCCCGCACGATGTGCGACAGCGCCTGCGTCTCCGCCAGGGCGGGGCCGGGTTGGGGCGCCGTGCCGAGGGGCCGCGCGCCGCCACGGCCCTGCGTGCCCGCCATCGCGACCGGCTCATGATCGGTGTCGATCTCGGCGGCCGGCCCGGCCTCGGAAGAGGCGGCGGCCGCGCCGGCATGCACCATGATCTCCCTCAGGCTGCGCAGCGGGCGCTGCGCGCCCGGCAGGATGAGCACATCGTCCGCGCAGGCCTGACCCTGAACCGCCTTGCGCCAGCCCTCCTCGCGCAGGCGGGGCAGCGCCCCGGAGCTGGCCTCGGGGTCCACGAACTCCTGAACCCCCACGAGACCGGAGCAACCGCTGCCGGCGCACTCGTTGCATCCCCCGCCTCGCGCCAGCGCCAGCCCACCCCGGCGCTCGAACGTCTCCAGATCCCTGCGGTGAAACCCGAGGCGTTGCGCCTGGGCGGCCGGAAGCATCGACCAGCGCAGGCAGCCCCGACAGACCGTGCGAACGATCGCCTGGCCCAGGACAGCGACCGGGATGTCCGGGGCGGAGCCGGTCGCCAGGTCGCGCGCCACGCTCTCGGTCAGCGCCTGCGGGTCGGCGGCCGGAGCCCCCGCCAGGACCAGGCAGCCGCAGGCCGCGAGACGCGCAGCCAGCACCAGATCGGCGGCTCCTTCGAGATGCTCGACGAGGATGAATTCCGGAGCGGCGGCCAGGAGACTCTCCGGAAACGGCCAATCGGAGAGAGTTTCGGCGAGCCAGGGAAGATCCGGCCGGGCGCTTCGGGCGCGCGGGCCGATCCGGCCGCCGCGACGACTGCGCGAGGCCATCGTCAGCGCGATCAGGTCGAGAGTCGTGGTCCGCCCGGAGGCCGGTCCCCCCGACACCAGGAGCAGTCCGGCGCGGCGTTCGAGGGTCTCGAGCAGGAGCTCCAGGACCGCCGGAGCGAGCCCGATGTCCACCAGGGTGGACGGCGGGGGAGTCTCCACAACGCCGGCGATCCGGATTCTGTATTCATGCGGACGGTCGGCCGGGCGGACCGCGAGCAGGACGCGACGGGCGCGGCCACCCGCGGTCTTCACGACCCCCCGCGGCGCGTGAGTGAAAACCGCCGCCAGGAATCCGAGGGCGTCCTTGGGAGCCACTGGAAACGGCTGCTCGTCGCCGGATGCGGTGACCAGGGAGGCCTTAAGACCGTCCCGCCCGGGCTGCAGGCTCAGCTCGGCGTGCTCGCGCCCCAGAAGGCGCGACAGCGCGGGGGAGAGCAGGTCCGGGCGCGTCACGACGCGCGGCCAGGCGCCGGCCTCGGGCGACGGCGTGATCTCCGTGGCCCGCACTTCCTCGTCGCTCACCGGTATGGCAACGACTCCGACCTGCGTGCCCCAGTAGCGTCGGGGGACGCGCAGGCTCTCGACGGCGCGTGGCGTCGCCACGAAGGCGACCTCCTGCCGATCGGCCAGCAGGACGGGGAGGGGGATCGACCCCTTAGCTCGCCCTTTGTCCGGTGCGTCGTCGGCCATGTCCGTGGATCCCCTCGTGGGCGCTGTCCCCCGACTCCGGCTCCAGCGTCACGATCTTCGCGAGCAACGTGCGCTCGAGATAGCGGAAGTCGAGAGGTTTCTGGATGAAGTCATAGGCGCCCAGGTCCAGCGCCTGCAGGGCCATATCGTGATCCGCGTGCCCGCTGATCATGATGACGGCGGCCGATGGCAGCGCCTCCTTCAACTTCTTCAGGGTCTCGATGCCGTTCATCCCGGGCATCGCGATGTCCAGAAGGACCACCTGCGGGCGAGCCGTCTTGATCATCTGGAGGGCCTCCCGGCCGTCCTCGGCCCCTGTGGCGGCGTAGCCGTGCTCGGACAGAAACTCGATCAGCACCTCACGGATGGCGATCTCGTCGTCCACGACCAGGATCTGGGTCATTCGTCGCCTCGCTTCGGGGTCGCCGGCCCGTCCTGCCCGCGCGCCCGGATGCTGTCGCGCTCCTCGAGGGTGGACAGGACGCAGTCCACCGCCGTGCGGTCGGGAAGGAACTGCAGCCGGCGCACCGGAACCCTTTCGGTCAGGCGGGCGAGAAAGCGCACGGCGAACTCGAGTCCCTGTTGATCCCACATCGCCGGAAAAGCCCGCACCATCATCTGCGCGACGGCGGTCGAGGGGGTGAGATCCAGCACCGCGTTCCGCGGCGCCTGGTCCAGGATGAACACCGCGTCGAGACGGGCCGAGGCCGGTGTCTCCCAGCCCGCCTCTCCGTGCCACGGAGTGCCGAAGATGCGGAAACCGTCCCCTTCGGAGCGGATCACGATGCGGTCGTCGGAGAGGATGGTGACGCCGCCGCGCTCCTTCCACAGGCGAGCCGTGGTGCTCTTGCCGGCCCCCGAGGTTCCCAGGAACAAAAGGCCCCGCCCCCCGAGCGCCAGACCGCAGGCGTGCACCAGCACGCCACGACCGCGCGACAGTCGCGCCAGGAAGACCACCTCGTCGAACGGATAGACGAAGGGATGCAGCTCCCCCTCGCTGAGGACCGGCCCTCCGACGAGCGTCTCTCCCTCGCCGCGCGCGTACTCGCGGTCGAATTCCACGGCCAGGTAGGGCTCCTTTCCGAACAGCGGCGAGCGGAAGGTCAGAAGACGCTGCTCCCCGACCTCCTCGAGACGCCAGACCGAGCCGGTGTCGAACAGGGTCCTGCCAGGTTGCCGGCGCGCCGCGCGTCCGGACGCCGGGCCGAGACGGACCCGTGCGCAGTCCTCGACGGACGCCTCCGCCAGGAACGGCAGGTGAGCGGGCTCCGCGACCAGGCGTATTGCCGGATCGGAGGACTGCACCTCGAGCCCGATGCGGGCGATCTCCAGAACCAGCTGGCGCTCGCGGTCAGCTGGCACTGTGGGAGCACAGGGCGGGGTTGGCCGCGCATTTCTGGATCGGGCCACCCGGGCCGGCAGTTGTCGTGTTCTTGCACGAGGCGAGCACCGCCTCATCCGGCACCAGCCGCACGCGTCGGAGGATCGGGGCTTCGTACGCGCGCCGGCTCGCGCCGGGTCGTCCGTTCTCGTTCCGGCTCATCGCTGACCTCCCGTGGGGCCCGCCGCCGAGGCGGGGCGATCGATTTGAATCAGTTCCATGGGGCGGGGCCGCTCCGCTGCCCGCGTGCAGCCCGAAGAGGCGCAGGTGCCGCCCGCGCCGCAGGTCGAGGCCGGGCCCTCGAGGGGGACCGCCCGCGGCAGGATGGCGCCGGTCGGCGTCCATCCGGATTGGACTTTGTAGGCGTGGGCGCGATAGCGGGCCGCCGCGTCGGGGCGACCCATGCCCTCCTCGAGCAGCGCCGCGCGTCGGTGCGTGATCTCGCAGTAGTAGGGAATCCATCCGTCGGGGCTGCCGGTCTCCAGCATCGCCGTGGCCGGGCAGCGATCGCACAGCGCCTTCAGCTCGCACGGCGCGCAGACATTGAAGGCGGCGGCCGGGCGCTCGCGGATCGCCCCGACGATGCCGTACCAGCCGTCGCGGAACCGTCCTTTTCGCAGATCGAAGCCGTTCAGGGGCAGCGCCTCGCACGACAGGAGCGTGCCCTGCGGCGTGACATGGAAGCTGTTGACGCCCGCTCCGCAGGACATGAGGAAGGTCGTAGGCTGGGTCGGCTTGACGAACTGCTTGTAGAACCTCTGCCACTCGTTAAGGCGTCCGGGATCGCGGGCGTCGTACTCCACCACCGTCTCGGGGGCCGAGCGCACCTCCGTGGGCTTCATCGAGCCGTCCAGACGGCCGTGGACGATGGCGTCGTACCGGAAGCGGACCCCGAGGGAGGCGCAGAAGGCCGCCATCTCCTCGATCTCGCCGGCCAGGGGATCCATCGCCACGGCCTTCAGCGACAGCGGCAGCCCGCGCTCGAGCAGCAGATCGATGGCCCGCCGCACCGGACGGAAGCGACCGGGGAATCCGGTGGTCTTGAGGTAGGTCTCGTCCGACAGGCCATAGAGGGTGAACTCGATGCCGAACGGCGGGTATTCGGCGAGCAGATCGGCGAGACGCTCGTCGAGGAGCGTCCCGTTGCTGAACAGGGTCAGGAGGAGCCCCAGACGCTTGGCATGCAGGTAGATCTCGGGGAAATCGGGGCGGCAGAAAATCTCGCCGCCCGTGAGGAGCATCCAGACGCAGCCTTCGTCCGCCGCTTCCCCGAGAATCCTCTTGACCTCATCGGTGCTCAGCTCGTTGCGTCCGGAATAGTCGGGAATGTAGCAATGCACGCAGCGCAGATTGCACTTGAAGGTGAGCTCGAAGGATCCCGAGAGGGGGAGACGGGAGCGCCCGCCCTCGCGCGTCATCAGCGCGCCGAAATCCCGATAGGAGATCTCCTGGAGCATCAGCGCTGCCCCGTCTCGTCGGCCGGCCGCACCAGACCGGCGTCCAGGAGCGTCCTCAGGAATTCGAGGACATCGCGATCGACTCGATCCCGATCGACCTGGAACTCCTCGCTGATGGCGCGGGCGATCGCGCGGCCATCACGCTGTCCGTCGAGAAGACGGAAGATCAGGCTGCCCACCTCGTTGGCGGTGAAGATGTAGTCCATCTGCGCCGCGCCGCTGCGCACCGGCACCAGGAGATACTCTCCTGCCACGCGTCGGGCCACGACGTCCGAGGAGGGGCGCAGCGCGCAGGTCGCGAGGTCGACAGGGGTCATCTGAGGCGTCTCCTGGCGGCGACCTCACGCAGGCCGCCGCCGGCAAGATCGACGACCCGCCGCGGCAGGGCCGAGGTGCGTCGCAGCGCCCCGCGCGGCCGCTCGCTCCGGGGCCACAGGGCGTCGATCAGGAACTGCAGGCGTGCGCCGAGCGTGCGAGCCGTCAGGGCCATCAGGAAGTCGCCTGTGCCGGGGAGCGGTCGGACCGCCAGGGCGCGATCGATCAGGTAACGCTCCAGGACGCCCGTGTCGCCCTTCACCGGAAGGTCGAGCGAGCGCAGCTGAACCCCCAGCGTGCCAGCCGCCCGGAAGGCCCACCCGACGACGCGGTCCGCCCCCCAGGACGCGGCGCGCCGGGACAGGAGCGACCAGTCGAGCGCCCCGCGGTACCGGTACAGGAAGTGCGCCACGTCCGCCGTGCGCACGAGGCGATCGAACGAGTGCTTGACCAGATGGATCGCCAGCAGGAGGAGGTCGTCCTCGGGCTCCAAGAGGAGCGCCGGAGCGCCCGCGACCCGGCCGGGCGCGGATCGCTCGAAGAGCTCGCGCACCGGCACGCGGAAGAGGAGATTCCGGCTGGGTCGGCGCCGGGCCCCCAGGGGATCGGTGTGCAGGTCGACGAGAACGCCGCCGCGGCGGAACAGACTCTCGGACGCCTCCGCGAAGCCGGAGCGTTTCAGGGCGGAGGCGGCGGCCTCACGGTCCGCTGGCAACACCAGGAGATCGTGATCCTCGAATGGACGCGTCGACAGATCGCCATAGATCGATTCGACGGCGCGCAGACCGCGCATGACCACGGCGGGGACGCCCACGCGATCGAGCCCCTCCAGGATTTCGGCCAGGGCCAGGACCTGCGACAGCGTCGCCGCCGCCAGCCGCTGGGTGCGTCGTTTCAGCGCGGAGCGCAGCCACGGGTCGATCGCGTCCTGGGGCAGCCGGCCGACCGCTCGGTGCGCCAGACCGTCCAGGCGGTGGAAGGAGAGGCGCTCGAGGAGCGTGGCGACGCCGCGGCTGTCGAGCCTCCGGAGCGCCTCGGCGAGGGTCGCATCGTTCCGCAGCGGTGAGGCAAGAAGACCGGCGAGACCCGTCTCGGGGGACGCAGTCCCTTCGACGACGCGCGCGCTCTGTGGGGACGCCGCACCGGACACCGGACGCACTCCTTCTGCCCAAGTCACCAGGCGCAGCGAATATAGGTTCCAGGTGCGCGGCCGCAAGTTCGCCGGCGTCCGACGTTTGCGCGTTACGAATGTGAAACGCGGGAGCCTCCCATCGTTCCCGGGCCGCGGACAGGGCCGGCAGGAAGAACCTGCTAGAATGACGCCTCATTCGAGATCACGAGACGCCGAGGGCCGGCGAATGCAGGGCACGTATCGCGATCAGTTCGACGCTATCGAGCGCAAGTGGCAGGGGCGCTGGGCCGAGGACAAGGCCTTCGAGGCGCCACGACGGCCGGGCGCGGCGGCGTTCTATTGCCTGGAGATGCTGCCGTATCCGTCGGGTCGGCTGCACATGGGTCACGTGCGGAACTACGCGATCGGCGATGCGGTGGCGCGCTTCCAGCGGATGCGTGGCCGCCAGGTCCTGCACCCGATGGGTTGGGACTCCTTCGGCCTCCCCGCCGAAAACGCCGCCATCAAGAACGGCACGCACCCGGCCCTGTGGACCAACCAGAACATCACCGCCATGGGACAGCAGCTACGACGCCTCGGGCTGTCGTACGACTGGAACCGGGAAATCGCGGCGCATCGCCCCGACTATTACCGCTGGAACCAGTGGCTCTTCCTCAAGATGCTGGAGCGTGGCCTGGCCTACAGGAGCCGACGGTGGGTGAACTGGTGCGGGTCCTGCAGGACCGTGCTCGCGAACGAGCAGGTTGAGGCGGGGCGCTGCTGGCGGTGCGACTCGGTCGTCGGCCGCACCGAGCTCGACCAGTGGTTCCTGAAGATCACCGCCTACGCCCGGGAGCTGGACGCCGAGCTCGACGGCATGACCGGTTGGCCCGAGCGCGTGCGGGCCATGCAGCGCAACTGGATCGGCCGCAGCGCCGGCGCGATCGTGCGCTTTCCCGTCCTGGACGGAAGCGATCGGGAGACGGGCGACGGGCTCGACATTTTCACGACGCGCCTGGACACCATCTACGGCGCCACCTTCTGCGTGGTCGCCCCCCGGCACCCGATCCTCGGACGCATCCCCGAGGGCGGCGCGGCGCGCCGGCGGGTCGACGCGTTCGTCCGCCGCCTGGACGCGCGCGACGTCACGCGCTCAGGAGTGGAGCCGGAGGAGAAGGAGGGAGTGGACACCGGCCTGCGCGCCCGCAACCCGTACAGCGGCGAGACGATTCCGGTCTATGCGGCCAACTTCGTCCTGGTGGAGTACGGCACCGGCGCCATCATGGCGGTGCCCGCGCATGACGAGCGGGATTTCGAATTCGCCCGCGCGTATGGTCTGCCCGTGCGCGCGGTGGTCGCGCCCGCCGATGGAGCGCCCTCCGGACTCGCGGCGGCCATGGTCGAGGATGGATGGCTGATCGCCTCCGGACCGTACACCGGCCTCGACTCGGCCGCCGCGCGCAGCGCCCTTCTCGAGGCGGGCGTGAAGGGCGGGTGGGCCCGCGAGGCCCTGCAGTATCGGCTGCTCGACTGGGGCATCTCGCGCCAGCGTTACTGGGGCACGCCGATCCCGATCATCTACTGTGAACGTTGCGGCACGGTCCCTGTACCCGAGTCGGATCTCCCGGTCCTGCTGCCCGAGGACGTGCCGCTCACGGGGGAGGGCGGCTCGCCGCTGGCCCGGGTGCCCTCGTTCGTGAACGTGCCGTGCCCGCGCTGCGGGGCGGCGGGCCGCCGCGAGACCGACACGATGGACACCTTCGTCGACTCCTCCTGGTATTTTTACCGCTATTGCGATCCGTGCAACGGAGGGATGCCTTTCGACCCGGAGATTGTCACCTCGTGGTTTCCCGTCCATCTGTATGTGGGCGGGATCACCCACGCCACGATGCATCTTATCTACTGTCGCTTCTTCGCCAAGGTGCTGCGCGATCTCGGACTCCTGAATCTTGACGAGCCGGTGGCGCACCTCCTGTGCCAGGGCATGGTCCTGAAGGGCGGCACCGCCATGTCGAAATCCAAGGGCAACATCGTCGACCCTGACGACATGGTGCGCCGCTACGGCGCCGACACGACGCGCTTGTTCACGCTGTTCGCCGCGCCTCCGGAGAAGGACCTCGAATGGAACGAGCAGGGCGTCGAGGGCTGCTTCCGGTTCGTGGAGAGAATCTGGCGCGTGCTGATGCCGCGCGCCGGCGAGCTGGCCCCTGCGCCGCTGCCCGGGGACGGCGAGGGAGCCGGCGACCCTCGCAGGACCGCGCTGCGCCGGCGGGTCCATCAGACGATCGAACGGGTGACGATCGACATCGACAGGCGGCTCCATCTCAACACCCCGGTCGCGGCCCTCATGGAACTCCTCAACGGCCTGCAGGACTTCGTCCGGGATGGGGCTGCTGGCGATGCGCCGTTCGTCAAGGAGGCCGGCCGGGTGATGGCGCTGCTCCTGCAGCCGTTCGCGCCGCACCTTTCCGAGGAGCTGTGGGAGGCGATCGGGGGGCAGGGAAGCGTCGCGCGCCAGCCCTGGCCGGTCGCGGACGCCCGCTGGCTGGCCGAGGACGAGGTGGAAATCGCCGTCCAGGTCAACGGGCGCCTGCGCGGCCGGCTGCTGGTTCCGCCGTCCCTGCCCGAGTCGGAGGCGCTGCGTCGCGCCCGGGCGGACGCCCACGTGGCCGCCCACCTCGAGGGCCGTGTCGTGCGCAAGACGATCTACCTGCAAGGGAAGCTTCTGAACATCGTGGTCGGCTAATCTATAATAGCGGCGATGCCCCCGGCGCGCCGTCTCGAGCGATCCTGGACTACGAGCGCTCCGGCGCGGCGCGCGCCCGCGATCGCGCTCGTCGCGGCGGCTCTGTGGGGCTGCGGCTACCACCTGGCGGGGCACACCAGCACGCTGCCGCCGGCCATCAAGACCATCGGCATCCCGACGTTCGTGAACCGCACCAACCGTCCCGAGCTCGAGCAGCGGATCACCGAGCACGTCATCGACGAGTTCTCGACCCGCGGGCGCGTGCGGATCACCCCCCGCGAGGAGGGGGCGCAGGCGGTCCTGCGGGGCGAGATTCTCAGCTACACGGTCACGCCGGTCGTCATCAGCCAGCAGGGGCGCGCCACGCGCTACGAGATCCTGATCACGTCTCACGTCACACTGAGCGAGACGGCGACGGACAAGGTCCTCTGGGAGGACAATCACTTTCTCTTCAAGCGACAGTACGACGTCGGGACATCGCCGAACGGGTTCATCGACCAGGAAATCGTTGCCATCGACGATGTCGCGGCCGATTTTTCGCGCAGCGTCGTGACCTCGATCCTGGAGGGATTCTGAGGTCCGCGTGCCCCCGTCACTGAGCTTCGTCCAGTTCCGCGAAAACCTGAAACGCGGCGTCATCGCCGCCGTCTACCTGTTCGAAGGGGAGGAGATCTACTTTCACGAGACCGGAATCCGCGCGCTCGAGGACGCGGCGGTGCCCGGAGAGGCGCTGTCGATCGATCGCGAGTCGCTGCGGGGCGACGAGTGCTCGCTCGCCGCCATCCTCGATCTCGCCGCCACGTATCCGATGGGGGGCGGACGCCGGCTGATCGTTGTGCGTCGCGCCGGCGGGGTGCGCGCCGACACGGTCGAGCCCTTGAAGACGTATCTGGTCGCGCCGAATCCAAAGAGCTGCCTCGTCTTCAGCGACACCGAATTCGACCGTCGGCGTTCCGTGTACCGCCTGCTGGTGGAGCACGCCACACGCGTCGACTGCCGGCCCCTGGACGAGACGCGCACCGCTGCATGGATCCGCGAGCGCTTGCGCGGCCGTGGTTTCGGCATTGGCGCCGATCTGGTCTCCGCGATCGTCGAGGGTCTGGCGGGAGCGGGTCTGGGGCGGCTGGAGACCGAGATCGAGAAGCTGATGTGCTCCATCGGCACACCGCGGCCCGTGGAGCCCGCGGACCTGGCGCTTCTGGCCGACGTGCCGCGCGTCGAGGACACCTTCCGGCTGGCGGCGCACGCCGCGCGCGGTGAGACCGGGGATGCTCTCCTCGTGGTCCGGGCGCTCCTGCGATCCGGCGAGGACCCCCTCAAGCTCCTCGGCGGGCTGTCGTGGTATTTCCGCAACGCCCTCAGGGCCAAGGCGGCGGACAGCCGCCGTCTGCCGCCGCGCGAGGCGACGCAGATCTACGGGATCGACCGCGGCCGCATCGAGCGCTTCGGCCGGGAGATCGGCCCCGCGCGCGTCGAGGACCTGCGCGACGCCCTGCGCTTGTGCCTGAAGATGGACCGCGAGCTGAAGGGCGGGGGAGCGCGGGATCCGGCGAACGCCCTCGAGCGTCTGGTGCACCAGGTCGGCCGGCGCGCCCGCGGTGCGGTGACACGCGCCGCGTCGGGTCCGGCGGGGGCGGGCCGTTGAGCCGCGAGAGAGTCGTCGTCCTCGATTTCGGAGCGCAGTACTCGCAGCTCATCGCCCGCAGGCTGCGCGAGTTGAACGTCTACAGCGAGCTGGTCCCGTTCGACGCACCCCTCGACCGCCTGCGCGGCGCCCGGGGCCTGGTCCTGTCGGGAGGACCCGACTCCGTGGACGCTCCCGGCGCGCCGCGGCTGGATCCGGCGGTCTTTCGCCTCGGGCTGCCGATGCTCGGTATCTGCTACGGCATGCAGCTCATGGGCCACCAGCTCGGGGGACGTGTCGTGCGCTCGCCGCAGCGGGAGTTCGGACCGGCCACCATTCGCGTGCTACGGACCGGAGGCCTGTTCGAGGGCCTGCCCGCACAGCAGAAGGTGTGGATGAGCCACGGCGACGTGGTCCTCGAGGTGCCGCCCGGCTTCGAGCCGACCGCCACCAGCGCGAACACCGCCTGCGCGGCCATGAGCGACATGACGCGGAAGCTCCACGCCATCCAGTTCCACCCGGAGGTCGCCCACACCGAGCACGGCCGCGACATCCTGCGCAATTTCCTGTACGTGATCTGCGGGTGCGCCGGCGACTGGCGGGTCGCGTCGTTCATCGAGACCGCTATCGCAACCATTCGCGAGCGCGTCGGAACCGGACGGGTCCTGGCGGGTCTGAGCGGAGGAGTCGATTCCGCCGTCGCCGCGCTCCTGATTCACCGGGCCATCGGCGATCGGCTGCACTGCCTCTTCGTCGACAACGGGCTCCTGCGTCGAGGCGAGGCGGACGCGGTCGTGGACGCGTTCCGGCGGGTCGATCGCCTCGCCGTCCGCCGCGTCGACGCGTCCGATCGCTTTCTGGCCGCCCTCGCGGGGGTCGCGGATCCCGAGGAGAAACGGCGGCGTATCGGTCGCGTGTTCATCGAGGTCTTCGAGGAGGCCGCTCGCGGGCTCGGCGGGGTGGATTTTCTGGCCCAGGGGACCCTCTATCCGGACGTGATCGAATCGACATCGTTCACGGGGCCTTCCGCCGTCATCAAGACGCATCATAACGTCGGCGGTCTGCCCGACGTCATGAACCTGAAGCTGGTGGAGCCGCTGCGCGAGCTGTTCAAGGACGAGGTGCGCCGGGTCGGCCGCGAGCTCGGGCTCGACGACGCGATTCTGACCCGTCATCCATTTCCAGGACCGGGGCTGGCGGTCCGTGTGATCGGCGAAGTGACGCGCCCGCGCCTCGATCGCCTGCGCGAGGTGGACGCCGTCTTCATCGAGGAGCTGCGGGCGGCGGGTCTTTACGGCGCGACGGCCCAGGCTTTCGCCGTGCTCCTGCCGGTCCGATCCGTCGGCGTGATGGGGGACGGCAGGACCTATGAGAGCGTGGTGGCTCTCCGGGCCGTGTCGACCGAGGACTTCATGACGGCCGACTGGGCGCGCCTGCCGCACGACTTCCTGGCGCGGGTGAGCGCGCGCATCGTGAACGAGGTGCGCGGCGTCAACCGCGTCGTCTACGACGTCAGCAGCAAGCCTCCCGCCACCATCGAGTGGGAGTAAGGGCGAGACGGCCATGGGTCGAACGAGCTTCGTTCACCTGCACAACCATTCGCAGTTCTCCCTCCTGGATGGCGCCTCCAAGCTCGAGGAGCTGGTGGACCAGGCGGTGCGCTTCGAGATGCCCGCCCTCGCGATCACCGACCACGGCAACCTGTTCGGGGCCATCCCGTTCTTCGAGGCGGCGGCTGAGAAGGGCGTCAAGCCGATCCTCGGCTGCGAGACGTACATCGCTCCCGGCCATCGCACCGACCGCACACCCTCCGGCCCCGGGAAGAAGCCCTACCACCACCTTCTGCTCCTGGCGCGGGACGAGGAGGGGTACAGGAACCTGATGCGTCTGTCGACCTCCGGGTTCCTGGAAGGCTACTATTACCGCCCGCGCATCGACAGGGAGATCCTCGGACAGCACAAAGACGGTCTCATCGCCACCTCGACCTGCCTGGGAGGGGAGATCCCCCAATTGATCCTCGGTGGGCGCCGCCAGGATGCCGAGCGCGTCGCCTGCGAGTATCGCGACCTGTTCGGTCCGGAGAATTTCTTCCTGGAGATCCAGGATCAGGGCCTCCCCGAGGAGAAGGCGCTGAACGAGATCCTCGTGCCGATGGGGCGACGGCTGGACATCCCCCTCCTGGCGACCAACGACTGTCATTTCCTGAGCCGCGACGATCATTTCGCGCACGACATCCTGATCTGCATCCAGACCGGCCGGACGGTGAAGGACGCGGACCGCATGCGCTTCACCCAGGAGCACTACTTCAAGTCGGCGGATGAGATGTGGAGGGTCTTCAAGGACTTGCCCGAGGCCGCTGAAAACACGCTGCGGGTCGCGGAACGCTGCCAGCTCGCCCTGACGCGTGGGGACAACCTGCTGCCGCGCTTCCGCGTGCCCGACGGGCGCTCGGTCGAGGAGTACTTCCGCGACACGACCGAGCGCGGCTTCGAGGAGAGGCTGCGGGTCTGGAGCGAACAGGAGAGGCACGGGCGGCTGACCGCTCCGATCGCGGACTATCGGACGAGGCTGAACAGCGAAATCGACATGATCATCCGCATGGGGTTCGCCGGCTACTTCCTGATCGTGTGGGACTTCATCAAGTACGCGCGCGATCGCGGCATCCCCGTGGGACCCGGCCGCGGCTCGGCGGCCGGCTCGCTCGTGGCCTATTGCCTGCGCATCACCGACGTCGACCCGCTGCGCTACAACCTCCTCTTCGAGCGCTTCCTCAATCCCGAGCGCATCACCCTGCCGGACATCGACATCGACTTCTGCATCCGGGGCCGGAGCGAGGTGATCGACTACGTGCGTCAGAAATACGGAAGGGAGAACGTGGCTCAGATCATCACCTTCGCCACGCTGGGCGCCAAGGCCGTCGTCCGGGACGCGGGACGCGGTCTGGACATCCCCTACGGAGACTGCGACCGGATCGCCAAGATGATCCCCGCGGAGCCGGACATGACCATCGAGAAGGCGATCGGGCAGGTCGTGGCGCTGCGGCAGATGCACGAGAAGGACGAGCGGGTGCGCCAGCTCCTGGACGTGTCGCGCCGACTCGAGGGTCTGACCCGCCATGCCTCGGTGCACGCCGCCGGCGTGGTGATCTCCCCGCGGCCGATCGTCGAGTACTCGCCGCTCGCCCGGACGCGGGACGACGAAATCGTCACGCAGTACGCGATGGACGAGATCGGCAGCATCGGCCTGCTGAAGATGGACTTCCTCGGTCTCAAGACGCTGACGCTGGTGCACGACTGCGCGGCCCGCCTGCGGGAGGACGCCGGGATCGAGGTCGACCTCCCCAACCTGCCGCTCGACGACCCGGCGACCTATGCGATGTTCCAGTCGGCTCGCAGCGCGGGCATCTTCCAGTTCGAGTCGTCGGGCATGCAGGACATCCTGCGCAAGCTCAAGCCCGATCGGTTCGACGATCTGATCGCGCTGAACGCCCTGTTTCGTCCAGGCCCGATCGGCTCGGGGATGATCGACGATTACATCGAGCGACGGCACGGTCGCAAGACGATCGAATACATCGTGCCGCAGCTTGCGGACATCCTCGGCGTGACCTACGGCGTCATCGTGTACCAGGAGCAGGTGATGCAGATCGCCTCGCGTCTCGCGGGATTCACCCTGGGCGAGGCCGACATCCTGCGCCGGGCCATGGGGAAGAAGAAGAAGGACGTCATGGCGGCGCAGAGGGAATCGTTCATCAAAGGGTGCCGCTCGCGCGGCGTCGGGGAGAAGGACGCGCGACGCATCTTCGACCTGATGGAGTACTTCGCCGGATACGGCTTCAACAAGGCTCACAGCACCGCTTACGCGCTCATCGCCTACCAGACGGCGTGGCTCAAGGCCCACCATCCGCGCCATTTCATGGCCGCGCTCCTGACGGCCGAGAAGGACAACACCGACAACGTCGTCAAGTACATCGCCGAGTCGCGCGAGCTGGGGATCGCCGTTCTTCCGCCCCACGTGAATCACTCGGGGGTCGACTTCACGGTCGGGACGGAGGGGATTCGTTTCGGGCTCGGGGCGGTGAAGAACGTCGGGGAAGGGGCGGCGCGCGCCGTCGTCGACGCGCGCGAGGGGGTCGGGACGTTCGGCTCGCTGGCGGGGCTCTGCGGCGCCATGGATCTCCGGACGGTCAACAAGAGGGTCCTCGAGTCCCTCGTCAAGGCGGGCGCCCTCGACGGCCTCGGAGCGAACCGGGCCAGTCTGTGCGCCGCCGTGGACGCCGTCATCGAATCGTGTCAGAAGGCCGTGCGCGACCGGGACAGCGGACAGGCGGGTCTGTTCGCCGGAGGGGATGCCTCCCCACCCCTGACCGCCGCGCCCCCGGCCCGGGCGGAATGGCCCGAGCGGGAGCTGCTGGCGCACGAGAAGCAGACGCTCGGCTTTTACATGGCCGGCCATCCTTTCAAGGAATACGCATGCCGTCTCGCGGGACTCGTCACGCACACGACACGCACCCTGAAGGAGATCTCCCGACCGGGGCGGGCGACGGTGGCCGGAATCGTCTCGGCGCTGAAGCGACGCAAGACCCGGCGGGGGGATCCCATGGCGGTGTTTCATCTGGAGGACCTCGAGGGATCGATCGAGGTGATCGTGTTCCCGGAGGCGTATGCGAGACAGCGCAGCCTCATCGAAGACGAGGCACCGCTTCTGGTCACCGGGAACGTGGAGATCGCGGAGGAGCAAAGGCGCCTGATCGGGGAGACCTTCCTGCCGCTCGACCGCGCCGAGGAGAAGGCGAAGGAAATCGTCATCCGCTTTCCAGCCTCTGGTCTCCAGGAATCCGAGGTCGGTCGCGTCCGGGATCTGCTGCGCGAGCGCCCGGGGCCGTGCCCGGTCTACCTCGAGGTGACTCAGCCGACGGGATTCCGCGCCACCCTTCGGGCGGGGGCGGCGCTGAAGGTCTCACCCAGCCGGGATCTCACCGTGGCGCTCGAGGATCTGCTCGGAAAGGGTGCCGTAAGATTCCGTTGACTTTCACACGCCAACTCCCGTATTCTCGGCCCTTTCCGCCGTCCGGGCACCCGTGACGAAAGCGCGCGCGCCGAAGGAGAGCGGTATGGCAAAGGGGCGATCTCTGTTCACCTCCGAATCGGTCACGGAGGGGCATCCGGACAAGGTCGCCGACCAGATATCGGACGGACTGCTCGATGCCGTCCTGGCCATCGATCCGCTCTCCCGGGTCGCCATCGAGACCTTGGTCACGACCGGAATCGTCTTCGTCGCCGGCGAGATGACCACCCGCGCGAGCGTGGACATCCCCTCCATCGCGCGCGCGACCATCCGGGATGTCGGCTATACGCGCGCCAAGTACGGGTTCGACTGCGACACGTGCTCCGTGATTACCTCGATCGATCGGCAATCCCCCGATATCGCCATGGGTGTCGACACCGGCGGTGCCGGGGATCAGGGGATGATGTTCGGCTTCGCCTGCAAGGAAACGCCCGATTTGATGCCGATGCCGATCGACATGGCGCACCGCCTGGTGCGCCGGCTCTCCGAGATGCGTCGGTCCGGCCGGCTGCCCTTCCTGCGACCGGACGGGAAATCCCAGGTCACGGTCGAGTACGACAACGGCCGGCCCGTCCGGATCGACACCGTCGTCGTCTCGACCCAGCACGCCCCGAGCATCACCACCGAGGATCTGCGGCGGGAGCTGGAAGCCCACGTCATACGCGCCGTCATTCCCGAGAATCTCCTCGACAAGAACACCCGCATGCACATCAATCCCACCGGACGGTTCGTCGTCGGAGGACCTCAGGGAGACACCGGACTCACCGGCCGCAAGATCATCGTCGACACGTATGGCGGTTACGCGCACCACGGGGGGGGGGCGTTCTCGGGCAAGGACCCGACCAAAGTGGATCGGTCGGCCGCCTACATGGCGCGCTACATCGCCAAGAATCTGGTCGCCGCCGGAATCGCCGATCGCGCCGAGGTGCAGCTCGCCTATGCGATCGGGGTGGCCGACCCGGTTTCGGTCATGGTCGACACGTGCGGAACGAGCCGGATCGGCGACGATGCCCTGGTCAAGCTGATCCGCGGGCACTTCGGCCTCAAACCGCGTGAGATCATCGAGACACTGGACCTCAAGAAGCCGATTTACCGCCGTACGGCGGCCTTCGGACATTTCGGGAGAGACGATGCAGGATTCAGCTGGGAGAGGACAGACAAGGCCGAGGAGCTCCGCAAAGCGGTCCGCGTCTAGCGCACCGCAGCGAGGCGCACGCGGGGCCCGGCAGGACCGTTCCGGGCGATGCGACGTGAAGGACCTCGATCTGGCCCCACGCGGCCGGACCCGCATCGACTGGGCCGACGGACAGATGCCCGTCCTGCGCAGCATCCGCGAGCGCTTCGCCAGGGAGAAGCCGCTCAAGGGGCTCCGGCTGGCCGCCTGCCTGCACGTGACTTCCGAGACCGCGAACCTCGCCCTCACCCTCGCCGCAGGCGGCGCGACCGTCCGTCTGTGCGCCAGCAATCCGCTCTCCACGCAGGACGATGTCGCGGCCTCGCTGGTGGAGCACGGCGGGATCGATGTGTTCGCCATCAAGGGCGAGGACAACGAGACGTATTACCGGCACATTCTGCAGGCGCTCGATCGCGGTCCGCACCTGACCATGGACGACGGGGCCGACCTGGTCTCCGTCCTGCACTCGCGCCAGCGCGAGCTGCTCCCTGGGATCATCGGCGGCACGGAGGAGACCACCACGGGCGTCGTGCGTCTGACCAGCATGGCCAAGGAGGGGGTCCTGGCCTATCCGATCATCGCCGTGAACGACGCCATGACCAAGCACTTCTTCGACAACCGGTACGGCACGGGTCAGAGCACGCTCGACGGGATCATCCGGGCCACCAACCTGCTCATCGCCGGGCTCAAGGTCGTGATCGCCGGATATGGCTGGTGCGGTCGGGGAGTCGCGATGCGCGCCCGTGGTCTCGGAGCCCACGTCATCGTGACCGAGATCGATCCGGTCAAGGCCCTCGAGGCGGTTCTCGACGGCTTCCAAGCCATGCCGATGGACGAGGCCGCGCCTCTCGGGGACATCTTCATCACGCTGACCGGCGACAAGCACGTTCTGGGCGCGCAGCATTTCGAGACGATGAAGGACGGCGCCGTCCTCGCCAACTCGGGTCATTTCAACGTCGAAATCGACCTTCCCGCTCTGGAGCGGTTGGCGCGCAAGCGCATCCGCCGCCTGCGCGACTATGTCGACGAGTACACGCTGGCGTCCGGACGGCGGATCAATCTGCTGGGAGAAGGACGTCTCATCAACCTGGCGGCGGCCGAGGGCCATCCGGCCGCGGTGATGGACATGTCCTTCGCCAATCAGGCCCTGTCCGCGGAATACCTTGCCCGCGAGGGCAAGGAGCTGAAACGCACCGTGCACCCGGTGCCACCGGCGATCGATCGCGAGATCGCGCGCTTGAAGCTGCAGACAATGGGGGTCCGCATCGACACCCTGACGTCCGAGCAGCAGGACTATCTCTCCGGCTGGTCCGAGGGGACCTGAGCGCACGCGCGCGCGTCCATGAACATCGAGTCGATCAGGAAGCGCAGAGTCCCGGTCGGACTCGGCTTCCTGCTCGTGTCCCTCTGGCTCCTGACCGGCATCACACGGACGGATCATGAAGGCGGTCCGACCGTGCTCGACTCGCCTGTGGGGGTCCTTCGTCCCCGCGTCCTCGCGGCGGGCTGGCACTTGGCCCCGCCGGGTCTTTTCCGCATCAGCCGCTATCCGCTTGAGCCCGTCACCCTGTCGTTCCGGGCCGGCGGGCGCGATCGAACGACGCTGGTGACCCACGAGGGCATCGAGGTCACGGCGACCGGCACTCTCCGCTATCGTCTCGACCCCGACCGCGTCCTGGAAGTGCATCGCTCGGTCGGGCCCGGCTATGCGCGCGTTCTCGAGCGCTGGGTTCAGGAAGCACTGCGCGCCGCCATCAGCTCGGCCGACTATGCAGCGATCTCGGGAGCGCGTACCGAGGAGCTCCGATCGTCCATCGGGCAGGCTCTGGCCGAGCGCTTCCGAGTCGCCGGACTCGAGCTTCTATCCTGCGACGTCGGCAACGTGCGCATCCGTTCGTCCGTTCATGCCGACGGAGAGACACAGCGCCGGACCACCGGCACCAAGGCGCTCCTGATCGGGCTGGATGGGGCCGACTGGAACATCATCGATCCTCTGATCGAGGCCGGCCAACTTCCCAACCTGGCGCGTCTCGCTCGCTCCGGTGTGCGCGGCCGGCTGCACAGCCTGACGCCGATGCTCTCCCCGGTCATCTGGACGAGCATCGCCACCGGCGTGCAGCCGGCACGTCACGGGATCATCGACTTCCTTGCGACGACGGGGCGTGATGGCGAGCGTGTCCCGGTGACCTCGAGCCTCAGGAAGACCAGGGCCATCTGGAACATGCTGAGCGACCGCGGGCTGCGCGTGGGCGTGGCCGGATGGTGGGCGACCTTTCCCGCCGAACAGGTCAACGGATTCATCGTGTCCGATCGGGTGGCCTATCAGCTCTTCGGCGCCGGCGCGTCGCACGACCAGGTGCGCGAGGGCAAGGTCTATCCGCCCGATCTGGGAGATCTGGTGAGCTCCCTCACCGTCGCGCCGGAAACGATCGGCACGGGAGAAGTCTCCCGCTACGTGCGCCTGCCCGCCGACCCCGCCGCCCTGGGAGCCGAGCAGAACCGTATGATCGATGACTTGAAGACGCTCCTCGCCGCGGGCGATACCTACACCACCATCAGCCTGGCGCTGCGCGAACGTTTCCATCCTGATTTTCAGGCAGTTTATCTCGAGGGGACCGACACGGTCGCCCATCTGTTCATGCGCTACGCGCCGCCGCTCCTTCCCGGGGTCGAGAAGGAGGATCTGCAGCGGTTCGGTCGGGCGGTCGACGAGTATTACCATCATGCCGACGAGCTCGTGGGGCGCCTGGTCGAGGCCGCAGGATCCGACACGGCGATCCTCGTGTGCTCGGACCACGGTTTCAGGACCGGAGACAATCGACCGTTGACCGATTCGCGCATCGGGTTCGGACAGGCAGCGGATTGGCACCGCAAGTTCGGCATCGTGATCCTGTCCGGAGCTCCGTTCCGAAAGCACTACGAGCTGCAGGAGGCATCGGTCCTCGACATCACCCCGACAATCCTGGCGCTCCTCGGTCTACCGGTGGGGGAGGACATGGACGGGCGGCCCATCCTCGATGCCTTCGACCCCTCGTTCATCGCGGGGCATCCGATCCGTTATGTGCCCACGTACGAGAGCGCGGTCGCTTCCTCGGGAGCCCCCGGATCGCCCGAGCCCGGAGCCGCGCCCCCGGGAGAAAGGGGAGCGGCGGCCTCCCTCGATCCACAGGGCGATCAGGAGCTGAAACAGAAGCTCGAGTCGCTCGGTTACCTGAGACAGGATACGGCCAATTCACACAACAACCGGGGCATGATCCTGCTCAGCCAGGGGAAATACGACGACGCGATCGGCGAGTTCGAGCAGGCCATCCACGCCTCCGAGGATCTCGGCATCGCCCGCATTAACATGGCGCGCGCTCTGTTCAAGAAACGCGATTTCCAGGCCGCGACCAAGGTCCTCGAGGACTACTCCAGCCGCCAGCCCCGCTCGAAGGACTCCGAGAACCTCCTCGGTAACATCGCCATGGAGCAGAAGCAGTACGCGGAGGCCGAGCGCCACTTTCGGAAGGCTCTTGACTATGAGCCGAACTTCACGGACGCCCGCAACTCGCTCGGAATCCTTTACGACCGCCTCGGGCGCCGCGACGACGCCCTGGCCGAGTATCTCAAGGTCGTGGCGGTCGACCCGGAGTACGCCGAAGCGCACAACAACATCGGTCTCATCTACAAGGAGCGCGGGCGGTCCCAGGAAGCGATCTCCTCCTTCCGCAAGGCGATCGAGGCCGATGCGGAGTTCACCGGGGCCTACAGCAACCTGGCGCTTGTTCTGGAGCAAACGGGACAGCTGAAGGAGGCCGGGGAGCAGTTCCGCAACGCGCTGCAGCGGGATCCGCAGAACGCAGCCGTGCGCACGAACTACGGCGGGCTTCTGTATGCTCTCGGACGGTTCGATCAGGCGCGTGTGGAGCTCGAGAAGGCGGCCGCGGCGGACCCTCTTTACGCATCGGCCCAGAATAATCTCGGGGCCGTTTATGGCAAGCTCGGGAGGATCGAGGACGAGATCGCCGCCTATCGCAAGGCGGTCGCGCTCGACCCCGAGTATGCCGATGCGCATCACAACCTCGGCCTGGCGCTCCTGAAGCGCGGCCGTGTGGCGGAGGGGGAGACGGAGCTGCGCCGCTCTCTGAGCATCGATCGCGCTTACGTTCCGGCGTACCTGAACCTGGCGCGATCGCTCCTCACCAGGGGACGACACCAGGAGGCGCTCGACCTCCTGACGGCGGGCTCGCAGGCTGTGCCGACCGACGCCGACATCCAGAGTCTTCTCGGAGAGGCGTATCTCGGCCTCGGCCAGACCGACAGGGCGATTGCCGCTTTCGAGGAGTCTCTTCGCCTGCGACCGGATCAGTCCGAGCTGCGACAGCGGCTGCGGTCGATGGGTGCCTCCCGGCCAGGGAAGGGAGGCGCGCCCGGAGGCGGTCACGGGGGAAAGGCGTGAAGCAGAACCGGTTCACCCGATCCGTGGGTCGCGTGGCGACCGTTTGCATGATCCTGCTGCTGGCGGGGGCCCGGGAATCTGTCGGCCAGACCGGGCCGGATCCTGAGACACTGAATCTCTTTCAGATGATCGCGCGTTCCGATCTGGTTGCGCTCGTCCGGGTTCGAAGCGGCAGTCTGAAGTACGCCATCGTTGAGCGGCAGGAAACGCTGAAGGGAACGACGGATCTCAGCGTGATGCGAATCGCTTTCCGCGATTTCAACTTCACACGACGACCGGGGGAGGATTTGATCGTCTTTCCCGACGGCCAGCAGGAGATCCTCTTCCTGGCTCCCTACGGGCGGCACGTGAAACGCAAGAAGGCCCGCGCCAAGAACGTCGATCTGTTCACCTTGTATCGCGGGCGGGCGGGGCGGATCACACTCCCCGCGGAGGGCCCCGACGTCATCCTGGGGGCGATTCGCAGCCTGGCGCAGATCGCCGGCCGCGATCCGGCAAGTCAGGTGGACGCCTTGAAGGGGCTCCTCGGTGCCGACAATCCCTTTCTGACCGAAGCGGCGCTGCAGGAGATCGAGCGATTACGCGCCGGGGAGCCCGCCATCCTCTCGGCGTTGCTTCATCTTCTGGGCTCAAGGTCCGTCGCCCTTCGGTCCCGCACGCTGCGCGTCGTCACGCAGGTGTTCACGGCAGAGCGTCTGGACGACGAGACCCTCGATCAGGCCCGCTCGGCGCTCGCCGCGGTTCTCGAGAGGGCAAGAAACGACCCGGACGAATCGGTGCGCGTGCAGGCGGTCGCCGCTATGGCGGCGTGGCCCAATCGGCCGGATGTCGAGTCGGATCTGAAGGCGATCGCGGGGACCGATGCGGCTCAGGCCGTCCGCTACGAAGCCGAGAAGGCGCTTCTCCGGTAGTCTCCGACCTCAGGTGTTCGTCTTCAACAGCAGGTAGGCGCCCGATCCCGCAAAGAGAACGTTCGGCGCCCAAGCGGCAAGAAACGGCGGCATCAAGCCGATTCTTCCGAGGGCATTTGTCGTCGAGAAGACCACGAGAAAGACCGTGACCAGAAGGACCGCGATCCCGATGCCGTACAGCGACCCGCGTTTCCCCATGCGGAAACAGAAGGGAACCCCCAGGAAGACCATGGTGAGAGGTACGAGGGGGAGGGAAGTCTTGTCGTACAGATCGACCAGCAGTTCCTGGACATCGTAGCCTCTGCGCCTCAGGTCGGTGACGTATTTCGTGAGCTCGGCAAAATTCATCTCGGCAGGGGATTTCCACTCCTTGACGAAGTAGCCCGGGCCTTCGGGGAACTCGAAATTCTTCTCCGCGAACGTCTCGAACGATTCCTCCCCGCTTCGGAAGTCCCGGGACCACCCATCCTTCAGAACCCAGTGCCCGGACGCGAACAACGCGCTGCGGGCGTAGACACGCTGCTCGATGTCGAACGTCGACTGATCGAGCTGGTAGGCGGAGAAGCCCTGGAACTCGCCGCTGCCCGGGGCGGAAAGGACGGGCACGGGGATCGGGATATAGCTGCGGAAGTTATACAGCCGACCTCCCTCGCCGAAGACCCAGCGGCGCTCATCGGCGCTATAGCTTCGAGGACTCTTTCCACGGATGACGTCCTTGAGCTGCTCCGCACGTTGATTCGAATGCGGCTCGAGGTAGTCGGCATCGACGTAAGCGAAGGCGCAGATGGCCACGGTCACGATCAAGATCGGCGCGGCGATCCGGTAGATGCTGGTGCCGCTCGATTTCAGGGCGGTCACTTCGTTGAACCGCGCCATGATTCCGAGAGCCAGGAAGGTCGCCACAAGACAGGACACGGGGATGATCTGCGAAATGATCCAGGGAGAGCGATATTTCAAGTAATGGAGCATGAGCGAAAAGGGCAGATTGTGCTCGACCAGGTCATCGAGGAGGTTGATCATCTCGTACACCGCGAACAGCGTGAAAAACGTCACCCCGCACCCGGCGAGGATCGTTCCGAACCGACTGAGAATGTACCGGTCGAGGGTCGTCCTGAAGATCAGGAACAGGGCCAGCAGGATAAGCCCGACGAGAAGGAACGGCACGGGCAGTGATGGATTCCCCGCCTGCAGGAGCAGGCCCGTCGTGATGACGCCGAGACCGCTCCAGAGTAAGACGCGCACGCGCCGGGTGAACGACCGCGCCGCCGGCTCCTCCTCCTCGACCACGTCCTCCTGGTCCGAGCTCTGCCGCCGCTCGTCCCGGCCCACGGCTCGCGGGAAGCGGTGCTCGCGACTCGATCCGGCTTGCTCGATCCCCGCTCCCGATCCCTCCATCACTCGGCCCTGGGTGTTCCATCTTCTTTCCTCCCGTCTCCGCAACGCCCCAAGGGCGCGCTGCAGTCGGGCGGGGACGAGAAAGGAGAAGTCCAGCGCCTCCGATCGCTCGCGCAGCAGCAAAAAGACGATGCCGAGGGTGCCTAGAAGGGCGTTGCCGATCCAGAGACCCACGTAAGGGGAGAGCTGTCCCTGGCTCACGAGGTTCTGCCCGGCCGAGAAGAGAATCCAGTAGATGATCGAAATGCCGATGCTCAAGGTGAAGCCCGAGGCCCTGCCTCCACGACGGTTCATAGTGCCGAGGGGCACCCCGAGAATGGCGAACACCAGGCACGCCACCGGCAGCGCAAATCGCTCGTGCATGATGGCCAGGATGTTGCCGATCACTTTGGCCCTGGTCTCGGCATGCTCGATGGAGCCGGCGCGCAGGATTGAATTCGCAAGGTCGGACAGGCTCTGCTCGTGGTAGTTCTTCGGGGATGGCCTGCTCAGCAGGCTGCTGCGAAGGCGGAAGGACTCGTCAGGCTCTTTCACGATCATCTGTTTCTCGAAACTGCTCACCTGATAGCTATCGGTGTCGGTCGGGGTCGTGCTGTGGGTGACCCCGTTCTCGAGGTAGAACTTCGCAACTCCTGTCTGCTTGTCGTAGTCGATCTGGGAGCGGCGGGCAACCGTGACAAGCTCTTTGCCTGCCTCGGCGCTCTGATAGAGGAACACCTTATCCAGAAAATCGCCCCCTTCACGGACCTCGTCGGCATAAAGGAGCATCCCGGGGATTTCGTCAAAGAAGACCCGAGGCTTGATCTCCCGCCGCATGTCGGCGGAATACATCGTCTTCGCGAACACCTGACGACGCTTATAATTCGCGCCCGGCTCGACCACCAGGATCAGAAAGCTTGACACCAGCCAGCCCGCTACTCCCAGGGTCAGGACCGGATACAGGATTCTCCAATAGCTGACCCCGCTCGCTCGTAAAGCAACGACCTCGCTGTCGGTCGAGAGGCGGCCGATCCCCACGAGAACTCCCAGAAGCAGCGCCATCGGAATGGTCATCTCGAGGACCCGTGGCAGGAAAAAGAAGAGCATCCTCAGGACCGTCCGGAACGAAAGGTCCTTCTTGATCGCGAGCTCGACGAGCTCGAACACCGCATCCATGAGGAACACGAGAACATAAACACAAAGACCCAGGAACGCCGGCGAAAGAACCTCACGGAGCACATAGCGCCAGATGGTGTCGATCCGGAATGCTCGCATGCGTGGCCGATGTTAGAGCGAGGAACCCAACGCGTCAACGTGTGTTTCGGGGGTGCCCGACGCAGCGTCCGATAAGATATCTTATGTCAACCTGCGCGAGGAGGCCGCCCGATGTCGGCGCGCCGACATCCGAATGCCTACCCGGCGATCAGAAACCGATCACCCGGAACTGAGAAGGCTATCGATCAAATCGCGGAGCGTCTTGACGATCTCGTCCTTCGAGACCTCGGATCTCTTGAACTTCAAATTGAGGGTGAACTTGCTGTCAGGAGGGCGAAAATGAAACACGAACCCCTTTGGCCTGCCGGGGCCCTTCTTCTCGTCTTTGAGCTTTCGTACGTCGTCCCGTGTCAGCCCCGACGCCTTGATCTCGTCGATCATTCTCTGCATCGAGTCCCGATTCGGCTGTCGCGCAATCTGAAGCAGCGTCGAGCGCGCAAGAATGCCGGCCTGCCGGCAGCGCTCACGAAGCTCCGTCGGGATGTGGTTCAGCGTCAACGTCTCAGTGATCGAGCTGCGCGACTTTCCGAGTTTTTTGGCCACCTCCTCATGGGTGTACAAAAACTTCTCGCAGAGCTTCACCAATCCATCCGCCTCCTCGAAGGGGCTCAGATCGCGTCTCTGGAGGTTCTCGATCAGACTGATCTCCAGTACTCCCCTGTCGTCGACATCGATCTCGACGCATGGGATCTGCGACAGACCTGCCTCGAGCGACGCCCTGTACCTTCTCTCACCGGCTATGATCTGAAACTTCTCTCCGCTCGGGCGCACAAGGACCGGCTCCAGCACACCCTTCTCCTTGATCGATGAGACGAGATCCGCCATGTCTCCAAACGAGCGTCGGGGCTGGTCCGGGTTGGGGACCAGGAGATCCAGCGGGATCATCTTCCCGACGCCGGGCGCCGGACCCGTACTCAGGTTGTCCACAAAATGAAAGTCATGCCGCATCCTTCGCTGCGCTGGCAGGCCCCGTTGCTTAGACACGTCCGATGACCTCTTCGGAAAGTTTGTAGTATTCGAGCGCTCCGGTCGAGTTGGGCGCGAAGCTGAAGATCGACTCCTTGTACGCAGGACTCTCCTCGAGGCGAATGCTCCGGGAGATCACAGTCCGAAAAACCTTCGTCCCGAACACCTCTCGAATGTGATTACGAATGTCGCGTCCGAGGACCGTTCGCTTGTCATGAATCGTGATCACGACGCCCAAGAACTCGAGAGCCGGGTTCGGACGGGCTTTGATCTTCTCGACGGTTTCCAGGAGATCGTCCGTCCCCTCAAGTGCGAAATACGATGACTGGATCGGAACCAGGAGATGGGTCGCGGCGACCAGTGCATTGACCGTGAGGAGCCCGAGAGTGGGCGGCGTGTCCATGATGACATATTGATAGTCGCGAGCGAGAGGCTTGAGGCGATCCTTGAGACGGAAGTGGCTGTCGATGTCGCCCAGAAGCTTGCTCTCGAATTTGGCGAGGCTGATCCGCGCCGGCACGAGGTCGAGCATCTTGATATTGGTCTTGTGCACGGCGTCCTTCAGCGTTCGATTCTCCTCGACGAGGCTCTCGTAGACCGAGAGGTTGAGCTGCTCGGGGTCGAGATACGACAGAGTGGCGTTTCCTTGAGGATCGAGGTCCACGAGGAGGGTCGAGAATCCCTTCTGGGCCAGGGCGGCCGCCAGGTTGATCGCCGTGGTCGTCTTGCCGACTCCCCCTTTTTGATTGGCGATTGCGAGGATCACGTGCCTGCGTTCCCCATCAGGTCGCGAGTGGATCTGAGTGATTGCCGTCTATCCGAGTTCTGGGTCTGGACACGGCCCAGATATGCCGCTTTATACTGGAGCAGGGTTTGGAGTGTCAAGAGACACCGGGCGAGAAGAATACTGCGTTGATCTATATATAAGTTACTGAGAAATATTGACTTACGGTGTCGAGCGAGAGGCTCGACTACATCTCGTACTTGCCGAGCTCGTCTGGATCGAGATTCTCGAGCCACTTGCGAATGCGCTCGGACTCACCGGCATCCTTGGTCAGGTCGGTGTTCTTGGCTTTTTCAATCACGTCGCTCTTCACGAAGATCGGCGATCCGGTTCGAAGCGCCAAGGCGATCGCGTCGCTTGGCCGTGAGTCGATCGAGACGACGCGTCCGTCGTGACTCAGAAAGATCAGAGCGTAGAACGTGTTGTCCTTGAGGTCGGTGATCACGACCTTCTCGACCGTGGCGTGCATGTTCGTGAGCATGCTCTTGAGGAGGTCGTGGGTCATGGGGCGCGGCGTGACGATTTTCTCGATCTGCAGGGCGATGGCGTTGGCCTCGAAGATCCCCACCCAGATGGGAAGGACCGCCGAGCTTCCCGGATCACGGAGGATGATGATCGGCATGTTGGTGATTGGATCGATCATCAACCCCTTGATTTTCATCTCCAGCTCCATCGCGCCCATGCACTCCCCCTTATCAGTTTTATAACCCGGCCACCCGGGCAAGTCAAGCAGCGCCGCGGGCCACGAGGGGTTCGCCGATCAACGAGTGCGCGTTCGCGCGCGTGATCCGGACGTCGAGGATGTCACCACGGCGCGCGGCCCCCGCGAAGTGGACGATCCTGTTGCATCGCGACCTCCCCTTCAGCAGTCCGTTCTCGACGCGACCCTGCCCGTCCACGAGCACCTCGAACACCCTGCCCACCCATGCGTTGTTGCGCCGCGTCTGGATGCTTTCCTGGACCGCCAGCAGCTCCTGCAGCCGTTCCCGCTTGAGCTCGTCGTCCGGCCATGCGTCGAGCGCCATCGCGGGCGTGCCGGGACGGCGGGAGTACGCGAACGCGTAGACCTGGTCGTACTCCACTTCCCGCAACAGGGACAGAGTCGCCTGGAAGTCCTCGGCGGTCTCACCGGGGAACCCGACGATGAGGTCCGTGCTGAAGGCCATCCCAGCAACGGCGTTCCTCAGATAGTCGATGCGAGAAAGATACCGGGCCCGCGTGTAGCCCCGATTCATGGCCCGCAGCACCCGATCGGATCCGGACTGTGCCGGCAGATGGAGATGGTTGCAGACCGTCGGAACGTCCCGGATGGCGTCCATGATGCGCTGCTTCAAGTGGCCCGGGTGCGACGTCGTGAACCGAAGGCGGCGCACCCCGGGCACGCGGTCCGCCATGCGCAGCAGCGAGGCGAGGTCGTGGTCACCCCAATGATAGGCATTGACGTTCTGGCCCAGGAACTCGATCTCGCAATAGCCACGCGGCGGCAGAGCGCGAACTTCGGCGAGGACGGCCTGCGGATCCCGGTAGACTTCTCTGCCACGCGTCAACGGAACGATGCAGAACGAGCACGACTTGTTACACCCTTCCATGATGGTGACGTAGGCCCTGGGTCCTGCGGCCCGCGCCGTGGTGTCCGTCGGGAACACGATCGGATCGTCATCGCGCGCCAGACTGATCGAACGTCCCTCGCGCCGCGCCTCGTCCAGCAGGGCGCCCAGCCGCGTCAGATTGCGCGGCCCCATCACCAGATCCACGTAGGGCGCGCGCCGGAAAATCGCCTCACCCTCCTGCTGCGCCACGCAGCCGATCACGCCGATGATCACGTCCGGGCGCGCCTCCTTCAATTTGCGCAGCTCGCCCAGCCTCCCGAACACCTTGCTCTCCGCCTTCTCGCGCACGCTGCAGGTGTTGAGCAGGACGACATCCGCGAGGCGCTCGTCCTGAGTCGGCTCGTAGCCGAGCCCTGAGAGGATGCCGGCCACTTTCTCCGAGTCGTGCTGGTTCATCTGGCATCCCCAGGTCTCGACGAGATACCGCCGCATGCTGCTCTCCGGGGTCATCGAGGGGCCCGTCCCGCGCGCAGGCCACCGTGTCTGCGCGCCGGGCGATCCGGGAGACTCCGGCTGCCTTCGAACGCGCCTTCGCCGGCCTCGTGCAGAAGCGGTCGCAGACGCCGATAGGTGGCGCGCAGCGATTCGGGGATCACACGGGTTCCGTGCACCACCGACATGAAGTTGGTGTCGCCGTCCCACCGTGGAACGACGTGCAGATGCAGGTGTCCCTCGATCCCCGCTCCTGCGCTGCGACCCAGATTCATTCCGAGATTGATGCCTGTCGGACGGTACGCCGCACGCAGCGCTGTTTCGCTCCGCGCCGCGAGCGCGATCATCTCCTGCAGAGCCTCGGGGGACGCCTCGCGCAGCGAAGGCACGTGGGCGTAAGTGACGATCATCAGGTGGCCGTTGTTATAGGGGTATTTGTTCAGGATGACGTAGTTGCTGCGCCCACGGAGCAGCACCAGACGGTCTCGGTCGCGCCGACCGCGCACGGCCAGGCAGAAGACGCAACCCCTCTCGCGCCTTCGCCCGGAGGTCATGTAGCGGAGGCGCCAGGGACTGAAGAGTTTTTCCATGCAGGTGCGTCCGGAAGGCTGTCTTCGCCCGAACAGAACCCCCGATCACGGCTCCGCGCCGGTCGAGGAGAACGAGGAGGCCGCTGGCTCGGAAGAGGCTGCCGCCGTGTTGATCAACTCCTTCAGCTCCTTGCCGGGCTTGAAGTAGGGGATTCTCTTGGCGGGCACGTCGACTTTGTCGCCCGTCTTCGGGTTGCGTCCCTGCCGGGAGCGTCGCTGCCTGATGCGGAAGCTCCCGAAGCCGCGCAGCTCGATCTTTTCGTCCTTGCGCAAGGCGTCCACGATCGAGTCGAAGACGGTGTTGACGATGATTTCGGAGTGCTTTTTGGTGAGCTCCGAGACGCGGGCCACCTCCTCCACCAGCTCGGCCTTTGTCATAGATACGACCTGCCCTCCCCCTGGCCGGCGTCCCCGCGGCGCCGTCGTGTCTTCGTCTTCCTCTACTCTTCCTCTCCTCCCTCGTCGAAGCTCTCACGGACACGGCGACGCTTCTCCTCCCGCCGGCGCCCGGAATGACCCGCCACCTCGCCGAGGTTGACCGCTCCCCCGCCCTGCGACTTCATGTAGTTCCGGAACTCCTCGCGGTTCTGCTCCTGCAGGGCGGCCTTCACGGACAGTCCGATCTTCTGCTCCGCGATATCCATCTTGATGATTTTGGTGGTCACGACGTCGTCCACCCGGAGGCGGTCCGCGGGTTTCTCGACACGCTCCTCCGCGATCTCCGAGACGTGGACCAGCCCTTCGATCCCCTCGGAAATCTCCACGAACGCGCCGAAATCCGTGAGCCGGACAACGCGCCCGGTGACCAGATCGCCTACCGAATAGGTCTTGAAGAACTCCTCCCAGATGTTCGGCTGCAGCTGTTTGATGCCCAGGGACAGACGCTGATTCTCGGAGTCGATCTTGAGGATCACCGCCTCGACGTCGTCCCCCTTCTTCAGCATCTCGGACGGGTGCTTCAGCCGCTTGGTCCACGACATGTCCGAGATGTGGACCAGGCCGTCGATGCCCTCCTCGACCTCGATGAACGTCCCGAAGTCGGTCAGGTTGCGGACCTTGCCGGTGATCCGGTCGCCCTCGTGATATTTTTCGCTGATCGTCTGCCATGGATTGGGCTCGGTCTGCCGGAGCCCGAGAGACAGCCGCCGAGCTGCCTTGTCGACATCCAGGACCACCGCTTCGATCGTATCCCCGACCGCCATCACCTTGGACGGGTGCTTCACTCTCTTGGTCCAGGACATCTCCGACACATGGATGAGCCCTTCGACGCCCGGCTCGAGCTCGACGAAGGCCCCGTAGTCGGTCAGGCTGACCACCTTGCCCTTGACACGCGATTCGCGCGGGAATTTCTCGTCGACCGCCTCCCAGGGATCGAGGCTGCGTTGCTTGTAGCCCAGCGACACGCGCTCCTTTTCGGGATCGAACTTGAGGACGACCACCTCGACCTCGTCGCCGACGTTGAACATCTCGCTCGGGTGGTTCACCCGTCCCCACGACATGTCGGTCTTGTGCAGCAGTCCGTCGATCCCTCCCAGGTCGATGAAGGCGCCGTATTCGGTGATGTTCTTGACCACGCCCCGCACCACCTTGCCATCCGTCAACCCCCCGAGCGTGCGGCGTTTCTTCTCGGCGTTCTCCTCCTCGAGCACGGCCTTGCGCGACAGGACGATGTTGCCGCGTTTGCGGTTGACCTTGATGACCCGCATCTGCAGCTCTTTGCCCTTCATCGCGTCGAGGTTGCGCACGGGGCGCAGGTCGACGAGCGAACCGGGCAGGAAGGCGCGCACCCCGATGTCCACCGCCAAGCCTCCCTTGATCCGCTCTTTGACGACGCCCGTGACCGGACGGCCGTCGGCGTAGGCCCGTTCAATCTCCTCCCACACCTTCATCTTCTCGGCCTTCTCCTTGGAGAGGACCACGTAGCCGTCCTTGTTCTCGGTCTTCTCCAGGAGGACGTCGATTTCGTCTCCCACCTGAACGTGCGCCTGTCCGTCCGGTCCCATGAACTCGTCGAGATCGATGATGCCTTCGGACTTGTAGCCGACGTCCACGATGACTTCGCTGCCGCTGATGCGGAGCACGCGGCCGCGCACGACCTCGCCCTCGGCCAGCGTGCGCAGGGACTGGTCGTACATCTCGAGCAGCTGTTCGTACTCGCCGCCCTCGAATTCGGCGTCGACGCCGTCCATCACTCTCAGGCGCTCGGTCCGTTTGGGCTTGGGGGAGGGGTTGAGGTTCTGTGGGGCCGCGTCAAGCGGCCCGAGGGCGGGATCGTCCTTCATCTTCTGCAAATCCATGCAGGCAGGTACCTCCTTCTCGTTTCGGTCGCCGGCTGCCTTGGAACCGGTCGGACCGTTCTGTGGACGCCCGGCGGCGTCCCGGGTCAATCACAATCACACGGAAGCTCCCGGCGCCGGTTCGGTGGGGTCTTCCATCCCGCCGAGGAGCCTCTCTAGAAGGCATGTCACTCCAAAAGAGCCGGAACCCTCTTGGCAGGATTGGGAAAGGATACTGACCGGTCACCCATCTGTCAATAAGAAAAACTTTATTTTCATCGGATTACGACGCGGACGAGGCGCGGCGCGCGCGCCCCCTGGACCTGGCGACCGATTGATCCCAGGCGGCAAGGAATCGCTCGTTCTCGGCGCGCGTTCCTACGGAGACCCGCACCGCCCGGGCCAGGCCGTGGGACCCCAGCGGCCGGACGATGACGCCCTCGCGCAGGAGGGAGTCAAAGGCCTTCGCCCCCATGCCGGGGGTGAAGACCAGCAGGAAATTGGCCACGGTCGGGACGAAGCGGACGCCGCGCCGCGCCAGCTCCTGCTCCAGATAGGCGACTTCTCGCTTGTTCTCCACCCGGGATCGGCTCAAATGGTCGACGTCCGAGAGAGCCGCCAGGGCGGCGACCTGGGCCAGCACCGAGGTATTGAAGGGCGACCGGACCGTCTCGAGAGCGGCGGCTACCTCGCGGGTCGCGATGGCGTACCCGATCCGCATCCCGGCGAGCCCGTGAATCTTGGAGAACGTCCTCAGGACGACGACGTTCCGGCCGGCTCGCAGGTCGTCGAGACAGTCGGGGTAATCGTCGACCGCGACGTAGTCACGGTAGGCCTCGTCGACGACCGTCAGGACGTGCCCCGGAACGGCTTCGAAGTACGCGTCGAACGCGGCTCGGCCAACGTAGGTGCCGGTCGGGTTGTTTGGATTGGCGATGTACACCAGCGCCGTCGCGGCGTCACAGGCCTTGGCCATCGCCACCAGATCGTGCCGGTAATCCCTGAGGGGCACCAGAGTCAGCGGCGCAGCCATCGCCTTCACCGCAATCGGGTACATGACGAAGGACGGGTCGGCAATCACGGCGCCCCGTCGCTGAGAAAGGAACGTCTTCGCGAGAATCTCGACGATCTCCGTCGATCCGTTCCCGAGCACGATCTGCTCCGGCGCAAAGCCGAGACTCTCGGACAGCGCGCGGCGAAGCTTGTAGCCGGCGCTGTCGGGATACCGATGCACCCGCATCGCCGCCTCCCGGACCGCCTGCAGAGCGAGGGGGGAAGGTCCCAGAGGGTTCTCGTTGCTGGCCAGCTTGACGACCTCGCGGATGGCCATCTGCCTCTCCGCCTCCTCGATCGGCTTGCCCGGAACGTACGGCGCGATCAGACGGATGTGCTCGGGGATGCGCACCTTCACGATCCCTCCCGCAGGAGCCGCACCTCGTCCGAGGTGAGACGCCTCCACTCCCCCGGCTTCAAGGCCCGATCCCGGATGGGACCGATGGCGATCCGCTTGAGCTTCAGCACGGCGTGCCCGAGCCGGTCGAACATCCGGCGCAGCTGGTTCTTCCGACCCTCGTGGAGCGTGACCTCGAGCCATGTGTGCGCCTGCCCGGATACGCGCTCCACGCGCGCCGGGAGCGTCCGCCTGCCTTCGAGAAACATGCCACGCCTGAGCGCTTCGAGATCCTCGGTGCTCACGGCGCCCTTCACCTTCACGCGGTAGACTTTGGGGACGTGGTTGGCGGGATGCGTCAGGCGGTAGGCCAGGTCGCCGTCGTTGGTCAGGATCAAGAGACCCTCGCTGTTCCAGTCGAGACGGCCCACGGGAAAGACCCGCTCGCGCACGCCCTGAAGGAGGTCGATGACGGTGGGACGGCCGGCCGGGTCGGCCACGCTCGTGATGCTCCCTTTCGGCTTGTGGAGAAGGTAGTAGACGCGCCGCCCGCCCCCCTGCACCCTGCGGCCGTCCACCCGGACGGAGTCCCGCTCGGGGTGGACGCGCGTGCCGAGGGTCGTGACGACCCGGCCGTTCACCTCGACGCGGCCACCCAGGATCAGACGCTCTCCCTCACGACGCGACGCGACGCCGCCCTCGGCCAGGAACTTCTGCAGCCGGACGCCCGTCCTGTCGTCACGAATCGTCCCCGTCGTCTCCGCGCTCGCTCTCGTCGTCTTCATCGTCCAGGGTCCCGTCCTCGTCGTCCTCGGCGCCTTCGTCATCTTCCTCGAACGGGCCGGCCGCGCGCATCCCGACGGCGGGAAGCGGGGCGCCTTCGGAGCGGCTCGTCGGCACGCCCCGCGCCAGGTCCTTGAAGTCGGCCATGTCCGGCAGATCCTCCAACGAATTGAGCCCGAAGTGTGCCAGAAACTCGCGCGTCGTGCCGTACAGCATCGGCTTCCCGACGACTTTCTTCCGTCCCAGGACGCGTACCAGCTTCTTGTCCAGGAGCGCTTCCAGCACCGAGGTCGGGTCGGCGCCCCGGAGCGACTCGATCTCGGGCGTGGTGATCGGCTGACGGTAGGCGACGATCGCCAGAGTCTCGAGGGCCTGCGCCGTGAGACGCCGGCGGTTACGCGAGCGGAACAGCGCGCGCACCCATTCCCCCAGCTCCGGCTTCGTGGTCATCCGGTAGCCGCCGGCCACGCGCTGCACCGCCAGGCCGCGCTCGTCGGCCTCGCTCGCGGCCTGTACGGCATCGAGGGCGGCCTGCAGCGCCTCCCGGTCGGCGCCCGGGAACAGATCGATCAGATCGTCGATCGTCAGCGGCTCCTCCGCGGCGAACACGAGCGCTTCGACGATGGCGCGCAACCTCGCGCCCTCGGGCAGCGCCGGCTTCTCACGCACGGGGCAGCCCCGTCTCCGAGCCGAGCTCCGCCGGCGTCTCGCTCAGAACGATCAGGATGTCCTCTTCCCCGTGACTGACGTGCGCCCGCACCAATCGGAGACGCATCATCTCCAGGAGCGCCAGGAACGTGAGAATGCAGGCGACCCGGTCGCGCAGACCGGTGAACAGGTTGCGAAAATGGACGCGCCCTTCCCGCTGCATCGTTTCCATGAGCCAGTGGATCCGCTCCACGAGCGTCATGCGCTCGCGGCTGATGTGCGCCGCCGCTTCGCTTTCGACCCGCTTCAGGATGTCGCTGAACGCCCGCAACAGGGCGAAGAGATCCGCGTCGATACCCTGCTCCCCGGCGTACTCGGAGACCGCCGAGGCGGGGCGGAGATAGACCAGCTCCATCACCGCCTCCCTCTCCTGCAGGTGCTCCGCCGCCCGTCGCAGGACCTGCCCGCGGGAGCCCGCGGCCTCTTCGCCCGGTTGCTCCGGCGCGCCCATCGGGTCGGTGGCGGCGTCCGGATCGGAGGGCAGGAGGCGGCGCGACTTCACGTGGATGAGCGTCGCCACTCCCACCAGGTGCTCCCCCGCCGCCTCCGGCTCGGGCGCACCGGCGCGCGCCAGGTAGTCGTTGTACTGGCGCGCGATGTCCGCAACCGGAATCGTGGTGATGTCCAGCTCCTCGATCCGGATGAGGTGCAGGAGCAGATCCAGGGGACCAACGAACGCGCCCAGACGCAGGTCCGGCTGGGAGGGTGCGGGCTGCGGGACCGCGCGCGGCCCGCTCATCCTCCGATCCTCGAGTCGATCCTCATGGCCGTCCGCACCTTCGCCATGGTCTTCTGCGCCTCGACACCCGCCCGGCTCGCCCCGTCCGCCAGAATCTGCCTGACCCGGTCCAGGTCCTGCCGCAACCGGGACCGGCGCTCCTGGATCGGGGCCAGGACCGGCACCAGGTGCTCGAGAAGATACGTCTTGCAGTCGATGCAGCCGATACCGGCCCGCCGGCATTCCACGTTCACACGGTCGATGGTCGGCCGGTCCGAGAACGCCTTGTGGAGATCATAAACCGGGCAAACGTCGGGATTGCCGGGATCCTTGCGTGTCTTGCGCGCCGGATCGGTGACCATCCTGAGGACCCTCTCCCGCGTCTCCTCGATCGGATCGCCCAGGTTGATGGCATTGCCGTACGACTTGCTCATCTTGCGGCCGTCCGTTCCGGGAACGCGCGGGACGCGGGTGGTGAGCGCCTGTGGCTCGGGGAAAACAGCGCCGTAAAGCGAATTGAAGCGACGGGCGATCTCGCGGCACAGCTCCAGATGAGCGAGCTGGTCCTCTCCGACCGGGACCAGCTCGGCCCGGTAGATCAGGATGTCCGCGGCCTGCAGCACGGGGTATCCCAGGAATCCGTAATTGGTCAGGTCGCGGTTGCTGATCTGCTGCTGCTGCTCCTTGTAGGTCGGCACCCGCTCCAGCCAGGCGAGCGGCACGATCATCGACAGGAGCAGGTGCAGCTCGGCGTGCTCGGGGACGTGCGACTGGACGAAGATCGTGCACTTCTCCGGGTCGAGTCCCGCCGCCAGCCAGTCGACGGCCATGTCGAGTACGAAGTCCTTGATCGCCGCGGTGTCGGCATACTCGCTGGTGAGCGCGTGCCAGTCGCAGATGGCGAAGAAGCAGTCGTGAGTGTCCTGGAGCCTGACCCAGTTCTCCAGCGCTCCGACGAGATGACCGATGTGCATCGGCCCGGTCGGCCTGAACCCCGAGAGGACTCTGCGGCGCGCGCCCGCCGCCGGCGCTTGGGAGGCTCTCAAGGGGTCTTCTTGACCATCGCGGAATTGATGATCTGCACAGCGGCCGTGATCCGGCTCAGCTTGCGGCCCCTGCGCTGGATCGCCTGCGTATCGTCGGGGGCCGGCTGCTCGGCCCGGGCCTCCTTCTGGACCTTGTCGAGCTCGAACAGAAGCTGCCGCATCTCCGCCGGCACGAATTTCTTGAAGGTGCCGGCGTTCACCAGGATCATGCCCTCGGCGATGTCGTGCGCCATCGCGTAGGCTGACCCACCCATGAAATTGCTCATTTCACCTCCGGATGACGGGAGACGCCCTTACCCGATCCCGTAACGTGGCCATTTGGCTTCGACGAGGGCGAGCGTCTCGGGAGCGTGGCGGATCTCCTCCGGCCATTCCCGGTTGAATCCTTCTCCGCGCCACTTGCGCGTGGCGTCCACGCCCATGTGCGAGCCCAGCTGAGGCAGGCGCGACGCGTGATCGAGCACGTCGACGGGCCCGAGAACGAACTCGATGTCCCTTTCCGGATCGATGTGGTTGAGGGCCTTCCAGGCGACCTCCCGCACGTCCTGCACGTTCACATCGTCGTCGACGACGACGATGACCTTGCTGAACATCGCCTGGCCCATCCCCCAGATGGCGTGCATGATCTTGCGGGCGTGTCCCGGATACCTCTTGCGCAGCGACACCACGATCAGATTGTGGAAGATGCCTTCCGCCGGCATGTTGATATCGGCGATCTCCGGCAGCTGGCGCTTCATGAGCGGCAGGAAGACGCGCTCGATCGCCTTGCCGATGTAATAGTCCTCCATGGGCGGCGGGCCCACGAGGGTGGTCTGATAGACCGGGTCGCGACGGCGCGTGAGACCGGTCAGATGGAACACCGGGTAGTCGTCGGGAAGGGAGTAGTAGCCGGTGTGGTCGCCGAAGGGGCCCTCACGCCGCCGCTCCTGCGGATCGACGTACCCCTCCAGCACGATCTCGGCGCTCGCGGGCACCTCGATGTCGACCGTCACCCCCCTGACCATCGGGACCGGCTCGCGCCGCACGAAACCCGCCAGGATCATCTCGTCGACGTCGTCGGGAAGGGGGGCCGCCGCCGCGAACACCAGCGACGGGTCCGCGCCGATGGCGCAGGCCACCTCCAGACGCCGGCCGCTCTCCTCGGCGCGGCGATGGTGATGCGCGCCGTGCTTGTGGATCTGCCAGTGCATCGCCGCGGTGGTCGAATCGAACACCTGCATGCGATAGATCCCACAGTTGCGCCTGCCGGTCACCGGGTCGCGCGTAAACACCAGAGGCAGAGTGATGTATCGCCCGGCGTCCTTCGGCCAGCATCGGATCGCCGGCAGGGACAGGAGAGAGGCGTGCTCGGTCTCGATCGTCTCCTGGCAGGCCGCCTTCTTCACGATCACCGGAAACAGGTCGGCGAGATCCCTGAGCTTCGGCAGCATCTTGATCTTGTCGAGGAGGGAGACCGGTGCCTTGCCTTCGAGAAGAACGTCGATACGCTCGCCGAAGTCATCGAGGGAATCGACCTCGAGGGCCAGCTTCATGCGGGCGAGCGAGCCCAGGGCGTTGATCAGCACCGGCACCTGGTAACCCCGCGGGTTCTCGAACAGGAGAGCCGGCCCGCCGCCGGGCGACTTGGAGACGCGATCCGCGATGGCGCTGATCTCGAGGTCGACGTCCACCGGCTCGCGCACGCGCACCAGCTCGCGCCGCTTTTCGAGGACTTCCATGAAGGCACGCAGGTCGGAGTGCGCCAACGGCGGTCTCCTCAGGATCGGCCGGCCGAGGCCGTTTTCCTGCCCGCGGTCTTGCTCGATGTCTTGAAGACGAGGGCCACCATTCCCAGACCGACCTTGTCGCCGCTGACGATGCGTGTCGGCGTGCCGGAACCCAGGCGCGTCCCATTGACGAACGTGCCGTTCAGGGCGCCCACCTCTTCCGACAGCATGAAGGCCCCCTCCTGCAGCACGATCCGCGCGTGACGTCGCGACACCGATCGGTTGATGTCGACCTGGGTCAGGTCGATTTCGGGCCGCGTGCCGGTCACCGGATCGTACCGGCCGATGAGAGCCGTCTCGGAGGTGATCGGGAAGTGCCGTGAGCCGCCCTCGAGCACCAGGAGCGCCAGCGCCCCGTCCGGGACCTCGATCTCCCCAAGGGGCTTGGGAGCGGCCTGAAGACCCGCGGGCGGCGCGGCACCCGCCGCGGGTGGCGGCGGCTCGGCCGGCTGGTC
>JACXTT010001138.1_pt1 | contig 45085 bp, 46 predicted proteins | sample 9270951 | NCBI WGS metagenome assembly JACXTT01 (sample SAMN15532306, study PRJNA645909) | rock metagenome | isolation source: weathered quartz diorite | place: Puerto Rico | collected 2017-06-21 | reverse complement strand
AGCATCCCAACCTCCTCCGATCGCCTGAAAACCACCCATTTCCAGGCAAATTCTCAGGAGCCAGCCGGACAACACCAGACCGCGGGGCGGCTACTTTATCCGGGGGAAGTAGCTAGATGTTGACCCGGTAATTGGAAATTGCCGGTCAACCATCAAACGGCCGCGCCTATAGTCCGCCCATCGTGCGATCGGCCCTCGTGCTGGCGCTCGCCCTCGCGCTCGTGGCAAGCGGCTGCGGCGGCGGCTCGGATTCGCGCGAGGTCGTCCGCGCGTGGGCGAAGGCGCTCAAGGCTGGGGACAACCAGCGGGCAGCGTCTCTCTTCGCCTCGGACGCCGTCGTCATCCAGGGCACCCTTTCGAGGACGTTCCACACGCACCGGGAGGCGGTCGAGTGGAACTCCCGTCTGCCGTGCTCAGGCACGATCGTCGCGCTCTCGCGTCGCGGCAGCGCCGTCACCGCGACCTTCCGGCTCGGCGACCGCAAGAACAGCCGCTGCGGCGACCCGCCCGGGGCCGAGGCGACGGCCGTCTTCGTCGTCGAGGACGGCAAGATCGTGCTCTGGGTCCAGACCGACTCGCAGATCCCGATCCACTGACGCGCTGAAGCCCGAGCCGGCCGTGTAGCCTCGCCTGGTTGATGCTGCCTGCATCGAGCGAGGTGGTGGTGATCGGCGGCGGGGTCGTCGGCGCTGCAGCGCTTTACTACCTGGCCGAGCGCGGGTGCGAGCGCCCGCTGTTACTGGAGCGGGAGACGCTTGGTTCCGGCTCGACTGGGCGTTGCGCCGGCGGTGTGCGCACGCTGTTTTCCGACCAGCTCAACGTCGGCATCGGTCTCGAGTCGATCCGTAGGCTGCAGCGTTTCGAGGAGGAGGTGGGAGCGTCGCTCGACCTGCGTCTGTGGGGCTACCTGTTCGTGCTCACGGAGGACGTAGACGTGGCACGGTTCGAGGCGGCGATCGCCCTCCAGCACAGATACGGCATCGGCTCGCGGATGCTCAGCGCGGCGGAGGCGCAGGAGCTCGTGCCGCAGCTGGCTGTCGACGACGTGATTGCTGCCGCTTTCTGTCCGCTGGCCGGCTACGTTACGCCTGACCTGGTGGTGCAGGGCTACGTGCGGCGCGCGGTCGAGCGTGGCGCGAACGTCGAACAATCGTGCCCCGCCACGCGGATCGTCACGCGAAACGGGCGTGTCGCCGGGGTCGAGACGCCGCGCGGCGCGATCCTGACCAAGCGCGTGATCTGTGCCGCCGGCGTGTGGTCATGTGAGTTGGCCGCGACCGCTGCGCTCGATCTGCCCGTCAGACCAGAGCGGCGTTGGATGTTCTTCACGGAGGATGCTCCCGACTTCCCGCCTCGGCTGCCGCTGACGATCGACTTCTCGACGGGCTTCTACTTCCACCGCGAGGGCGATGCGCTCGTGTTCGGCGGTCGCGAGCAATCGCTCGATGAACTCGCACCAGTTGCGGTGCACCGTGTGCCCAGCCTCGAGATGCTCGGCGTCCGCTCGAGCTGGTGGGGCTACTACGAGATGACGCCGGACCACAACGCGGTGGTCGGTGCAGCCGAGCTGCCCGCCGGACTCCTCTACGCAACGGGTTTCTCCGGACACGGCTTCCAGCAGGCACCGGTGATCGGCGAGCATCTGGCCGAGCTGGCGCTCGGGCTCGAGCCGACCTTCGACCTCGCACCGTTCTCGATCACACGGTTCGCCGAGGGGCGTGAGCGAGTCGAGCGAAACGTCGTCTAGCAGTCGCACCATCATGATCTGAGCTGACATCGCGCATCTGTGAAGGGCTGTTGTGCGCCCGGAGGATTCGAACCTCCGATCCGCGGATTAGAAGTCCGCCGCTCCGTCCCGATCCTTCTTCGGTCAGGCTTCGATCGCGTTTCCCGTTCGCCTACGCTCCGGTTAGGGCCGACCGGCGCAGCATGCGATGACGACAACGCCACCTGTGGATATCGAGCGCCACGACGAGCTGGTGCACTACCTCCGCGATAGCGGTCGGATCGGCCTCGAGGAACAACCAGAAATGCGCACGCTCGAGGGTGGTGTCTCGAACCGTACCGTCCTCGTGCAGCGGCAGGGCGGCGACGCGTGGGTGCTGAAGCAGGCGCTGCCGAAGCTGCGCGTGCCGGTTGACTGGTACTGCTCACCGGAGCGAATCGAGCGGGAGGCACTCGCTCTGCACTGGCTCGCCCAGCTCGCGCCGGCCGGCACGATCACGCCCCTCGTTTTCGAGGACCGCGAGCTTCATCTGCTGGCGATGGAGGCAGTGCCGCAACCGCACGAGAACTGGAAGACGATGCTGCTCTCGGGGCAGCTCGACCTCTCCCATGTGCAGCAGTTCGGCGACCTGCTGAGCACCATCCACCGTAGGTCGCTCGCACACCTGGATCAGATCGCGCAGGCTTTCAGCGACCGCTCGTTCTTCGAAGTGCTGCGGCTAGAGCCGTACTACGAGTACACCGCAAGCCGCGTCCCCGAGGCGGCCGGGTTCCTCGCCCGCCTGGTCGAGGAAACCCGGGCCCGACGTGAGACGTTCGTCCACGGCGATTACAGCCCCAAGAACGTGCTCGTGCGCGATGGCCTGCTCGTCCTGCTCGACCACGAGGTGGCCCATTTCGGCGACCCCGGTTTCGACGTGGGATTCTCGCTCGCGCATCTCCTGAGCAAAGCGCATCACCTGCCGCAGCGGCGCGGAGACTTCGCCGGCGCGGCCCTGCTCTATTGGAACGCATACGACGGCGAGGCGGAACTCGAGCCACGCGTCGTCCGCCACACACTCGGGTGCTTGCTTGCTCGCGTTGCTGGTCGTTCTCCACTTGAGTACCTCGACGAACGCGAGCGAGCGCAGCAACAGCGCGCGGTGCTAAGCCTGATGTCGCGGCCGCCAAGTCGGGTGGCCCAGCTCGTCGAGCAGTTCGAGGAGGTCATTTGAACACCGTTAGCCTGTCTGGCGCGCGACCTGGACGGGCCACGGTCTGGCGGCGTGCCTTGTCGATTCTGACAACGCGGTGAAGATCACCCGCCTCTCCGGGCTCGAGATTCTGGACAGCCGCGGCCGCCCCACGGTCCAAGCGACCTGCACCCTCGAGAGCGGGGCCGTCGGCAACGCGTCCGTCCCCTCCGGCGCCTCCACGGGCACGGCTGAAGCGCACGAGCTACGCGACGGAGACCCCGGCCGCTACGGCGGTCTCGGCTGCCGCAAGGCCGTTGCGGGAATCGACACGGAGTTGAACGATGCGTTGTCCGACCGCGCGTTCGCGAGCCAAGAGCAACTCGACACCGCGCTCCTGGAACTCGACGGAACAGAGAAACGATCGCGGCTTGGAGCCAACGCGATGCTTGCCGTCTCCCTTGCCTTTGCGCGCGCGACGGCAGCCGCACGCGATCTGCCGCTTTACGCGCACCTCGCCGAACTCATCGGGGAGAGCCCGCGCACGTTGCCCCGCCCCGAGATCAACCTCTTCAGCGGCGGACGCCACGCAGGCGGACAGGTGGTCCTCCAGGACGTTCTTGCCGTCCCCACTGAGGCCCGGACCATGGATGAGGCGCTGGTGACGATGTTCGATCTGTACCGCGCCGCAGCCTCGCTCGTGCTCGACCGATACGGAATGCGCGAACTCACGGCCGACGAAGGCGGGCTGGCTCCGCCGTTCCCCGACGTCGAGCAGATGCTCGCCGACGCCGCAGAAGCCGCTTCGGAAAGGCCGGTGGCGCTCTCGATCGACGTAGCGGCGAGCCAGTTCTACGACGACGGCCGATATCTCCTCTCTGAACGAGTGCTCGACTCAGACGCGATGGTCCAGCAACTGCTGGACTGGATCGGCCGGTACCCGATCGTCGCTGTCGAAGACGGCCTGGCCGAGGATGACTGGGAGGCGTGGACCGCGTTCCGCGTCGGCGCCGCAGAGGAGGTGCTCGTCGTCGGCGACGACCTGCTCTGCACCAATCCGGCCCGGATCCGGCGCGCCGTGACGGACGAGGCCGCGGACGCCCTCTTGCTCAAACCCAACCAAGTGGGGACGTTGACTCTGGCCGCAGAGGCACACTCCATCGCTCGCGGCGCAGGCTGGCGCGTGATCGCAAGCGCACGCTCAGGCGAGACAGAAGACAACTGGCTTGCCGACCTGGCAGTCGGCTGGGGCGCCGACCTGACCAAGATCGGCTCCATCCGACAATCGGAGCGGCTCGCCAAGTACAACCGCCTACTTGCGATCGAGCGCGAGACGCACCTGCCTCTCGCCGGGCTCTGAGCTAGCCGACAACTCGATGCGATCGCGATTCTCGACGTTGTGCCTCGCGCACAGGAGTTGAACGTTGTCCGCGTCGGCTGCGAACAGTCGGTCAGCCGGGCGCCCCCGCCGCGGCCTTCAGTCCCGCGAAGGCCAGAGTCCCGTCGAGGTTGAGGAGGCCCTCGGTTGCGCCGACCGCGGTCGTGGCGAGGGCGCCGGCTGCGTTGGCGAGTCGTGCGGCGTGGTCGAGCGGCCAGCCGGCGAGCCTCCCGTAGAGGACCCCGGCAACGAAGGCGTCGCCGGCGCCGGTGCCGTCGACGGCGCGCACCGGAAATGCTGGTACTTCGCCCTCGAACTCGGCGCCCGCGACGTAGCAGCCGTCGGGGCCGAGCTTCAGCGCCACCTCCCGAACGCCGCGGTCACGGAACCAGGCTGTCGCGCTCGCGGGCTCGCGCTCGCCCGAGATTCCCTGCGCTTCGGACATGCTCACCGTGAGCAGGTCGAGGAAGCGCAGGCATGGCTCGATCCGCTCCCAACGACCGGTAGCGTCGTAGACGGTGTCGAGCGAGGTGTGGACGCCGCGCCGTCGCGCCTCTGCGAGTAGCCCGGCGGTCGGAACGCCGTCGAGCGCGGGCATGACCAAAGCGCCAGCGACGTGCAGCGCCCGCCCGGCAAAGACACTGTCCGGTGCAAGCTCCTCGGCGCTGAGCGCACCGTTCGCACCGGGCAGATGGAGGAATGAGCGCTCGCCGGCTCGGTCGACCAGCACGACCGTGGCGGAGGTGGGCGCCGCAGGGTCGCGTAGAACTCCCCGGGTGTCGAGGCCGCGCTCATGGAGCAGACCCACGACGAAGTCGCCGAAGGTGTCCTTGCCGACCTTGCCGACAACGGCGACGGAGAGCCCGAGCCGGGCAAGCCCGGTCGCCGTGTTTAGCGCGCCGCCGCCGCCGTGGAGCGACACTTCGTCCATCAGGCATACCGCTCCGTGCGGCAGTTCTTCAACGGGTCGCGCGATCACGTCGGCCACGACGATGCCGAGACAGACGACGTCGAGCACTAGCCTTTACTAGGCCATCGCGATCTCGACGTCGTCCGCGACGCCGCCGAGGATCGTGAAGTCGGTCGGAGCGGTCTGCAGGATCGACCCCGGGACGAACTCGGAAACCGGGCCGTGGGCGACGAGACGGGCGATGAAGCGCTGCCAGGAAACACCGCCGCCCAGGTCGCCGTCGAGCCAGAAGCTGCGATGCCTCGCGCCGAGGATCTCGCGCGGGCCGATCGTGTTCGCCTTTGGCGGCACCCATGACCAGTCGCCCCCGAAGGAGTGCAGCGCGTTCTGCATGATCGTCATCGGGTGCAGCTCCACGAGGCGAGCGCCTGCCTCTTTGTACGCCTCGAGATCGCCGGCGAACTCCTCCCCCAGATGGGACTCCCAGAAGGCAATGTGCCCGCACCAGCCGATACCGCCGTAACAGACGTCCGCGCCACCGAGATCCTCGATCCGGCTCGAATAGTCGGCGAGCGCGTCCGTGGTCGGGAAGTGGATCTGGCGCTCGGGCGGACGGAGTTCGGGGTCGACGAGCGCGAAGAAGCGGTCGAGCATCGCTCGCTGGAACGAGCCCGGCCACGAGACGGGGGCGGTGACGCCGTCCTTGCGTGCGTACTCGTCCATGTTGAACGTGTGTACGTGCGCCAGCGAGAGCCGCTCTTCGTTGATCATGCGCGCCGCGTGGGCGTACTGGGGCATCGGGCCGACAGGCAGGATGGCGACGATGCGTCGTCCCTCGTCGCGGGCGGCGCGTATCCGGCCCACGATGTCGTCAGCGAAGGCCCGGTAGAACGCGGCCGGTTCGTCGACGATACGAATCCGGAACTCGGGGTTCGGGTGCGTCGCCAGCTCGCTCCTGCGGATCCGCCTGACGCGCTCGCACGCCGACAGGTCGCGGAAGCTGATGAACCGCGCCAGGTCATAGGTGAACTCGGTCTCGATGGGCAACGATGCTTCCTTCAGGGCAACAGGCGCCGCGTCGTCCCTCTGAGCCAGGTCAGGCACGGCACAAAGCCCTCCGCATAGGCGACGCCGCACTGCTGCCCACGGAAACGGCTCGTCGTCTTCATCTGCTCGACGATGTCGACACCGTCGTGGTCGCGCAGCCACGTGAGTTGGCTCTCGTGCGCCTCCAGCATCGCCACCTTGGTCTCGATCATGCCCGTGATGTCCACGAACTCGGTCGGCTGAAAGCCGAGGCCCATGATCGTCTCGATGTGGTAGATCGGCGTTACCGAGGAATGGTGCGGTTTGCCGGTCTCGTACAGGGGCAACGTTGCGTAGAAGCTGCATTCGAACACGAGCTTTGCGATCTCGTTGTGGTCACCCATGTAGTCGCCCTGCGAATGGGTCAGGATCAGGTCCGGGCGAGCGTCGCGGACGAGATCGACGACCGCACGCTGCTGCGAGCCGTCGGCGGCGTTGATCTCGGCGTCGCTGAAACCGAGGGTCGCGTACTCCGCCCCGCAGACGGCCGCAGCGCGGCGCGCCTCCACACCGCGGATGCGCGCAATCTCTTCCGAGGAATGGACGAAGCTGCCGCGATCGCCGCGCGTCGCGTGGCACATCACGACCTCGTGACCCTCCTGGACGAAGCGGGCCAACGTCCCGCCGCACAGAATCTCGAGATCGTCCGGGTGAGCGCCTACGGCGAGGATTCTCACACGGCCTCCGAGACGCCGACGTCGAATAGGCGCTCCTCGACAGCCTGGAGCGCGAGCCGGGCCGCCCCGAGCGCAACGGACTCGTCCCCAAGCGTCGAAAGAACGACGCGCGGTGGGACGGGAACGAGCGCGGCGATACGGCGCTGGAGCGGCTCGAGCAGCCTCTCACCGGCCCGTGAGATGCCGCCGCCGACGATGACGGTGGACGGATTCAGAATCGTGACCGCGGAGGCGATGCCGCGAGCCAGCCTTTCGAGCAGCGTGTCGAGAATGCGTTGTGCCGCCTCGTCACCGCGGTCCGCCGCCGCGAAGACGATTTCGGCGTCGATCGCGTAAGGGTTGCCGCCGGCGAGCTCGAGCAGGGCAGGGCTCTCGCCGGCTGCGGCCGCGCGACGGCCGAGCCGGGCGAACGCAGTCCCGCCGGCGGCGTGCTCGAACGGTCCGAGCCCGTCGCGCCTCGCATCGTCGTCGAAGATTGGGAGGTAACCGATCTCGCCGGCCGCGCCTCCGGCACCCCGGTAGACCTCGCCGCCGATCAGGACGCCGCCGCCGATGCCGACGCCGATCTGGACATAGAGGGCGTCGTCGATCCCCTGCGCGGAGCCACGCCAGCGCTCACCGAGGACCGAGAGATGCACCTCGTTGTCGACGAGCACCGGACAGGGGAACACCGGCTCCAGCCGATGCCCGAGTCGGGTCCCCTCCCACCCTCGTAGCTGGGGCGCCAGCGTGACCCGTCCCGAGACAGGGTCGACGACACCCGGCGTACCGACACCCACGGCCTGCAGGCTCCTCCGGTCGACCCCGGCGGTGGCGAGGACCTCATCCGTCGCGGCGCCGACAAGATCGAGGAGGCTGTCGGCGGTCTGCCGCTCGCGCGCGCTCGTGCGACGTCGCGCAGCGCCGAGCACCTCGCCCGTGAGGTCGGCGACGATCACCAGCACCTTGTTGGCGCCGATGTCGATACCGAGCACGTAGCCGAGGTCGCCGCGGAAGCTGAGCAGACGAGCGCGCGGCCCCGGCCGCCGCGTCCCGGCGTCGAAGCCCGCGACGCGCTCTGTCAAATATCCGGACTCGAGCAGAAGCTCCACCGCGCCGTTGACCGTTGGCTTGGAGAGGCCGGTCACTCGAGCCAGCTCCGCGCGGGAGATGGGCCCGTCGGCGCGGATCGTGCGTAGCACGGCCGCCGAGTTGAGCCGGCGGAGGAGTCGGGGTGAGCCTGCGGGGATTCGATGCGTCATTGACTCAGGTTTCCGACGATGTTAGAAACCTTTCCTATCAATTTGCAAGTGCCCGCAGCTTTTGACCTGATGCCACAGTTCGCTCGCTCCAGGTTCGATCACATCGGTCTCATCACTCATGACCCGAAGCCGGATGAGAGCTGGGTCGAGGCGACGCGAGTTTGGGTGACGAGCCCACGGGGACATCCCTACAACGTCGAATGGCTGCGCTTCGAGCCCGATAGTCCTGTAGTTGGCCTCCTGCGGACGGAGCCGCACGTCGCGTACCGAGTCGATGACGTCCGGAGCGCGATTCAGGGCCACGAGGTCCTGGCGGAGCCCTTCCAGCCGGCACCCGATCCGTCCTTTCTGACCGTTGCCTTCGCGCTCATCGACGGCGCGGTGATCGAGTTCATGGAGTACGGGGACCCGAACGAGGAGGGTTGGTTCTAGCCTGTTCCCGGCGACGCCGCGGACCGCTATTCAGATCGCTCGATGACCGATGCAGAACCGACTTTCTCGTCTGGTGGGGCGCTTGCCGGGAGGCGCGCGGATCACGTGTCGTTGTCGACGACGGTTGCGGCAAAGATCAGCATTCAGAGCGCGACCAAGGTCTACGACACCAAGACGGGCCCCGTGCACGCACTCGAGAACCTCTCGGTCGACATTCCCGACGGCGAGCTCGTCTGCATTCTCGGCCCGAGCGGCTGCGGCAAGACGACGCTGCTCTGGGCGCTCGGCGGTCTGCACGCGCTCACCCGCGGGCAGATCCTCGTCGACAACGAGCCGGTGAGGGGCCCTCGTCCCCAGGTGATGGGGTTCATCTTCCAGGACGCGAACCTCCTCCCCTGGCGGAACCTGCGCCAGAACATCGAGTTCCCGTTCGAGATCAAGCGCAGACCGGTGGACGGCCCGCGGATCGAGACTCTTCTCGAAGTGACGGGCCTCGGCGGCTTCGAAACGGCCTACCCGCGAGAGCTTTCGGGCGGCATGCAGCAGCGCGCTTCGATCGTGCGAGCGCTCGCGCAGGACCCCGCCGTGCTGCTCATGGACGAGCCGTTCGGCCAGCTCGACGCGTTTACGCGCGACGAAATGAACCTGCTACTCCTTCGACTCTGGTCGGAGAGCGGCAAGACGATCGTCTTCGTCACTCATAACATCAGCGAAGCGATCTTCCTCGCCGACCGTGTCGTCGTGATGACCCCTCGTCCCGGCAGGCTGGCGCGAATCTTCGAGATCGATCTGCCGCGGCCGCGAACGATCGAGATGACATTCGAGCCCGGTTTCATCGGGCTGATCCAGGAGATCAAGCGAACGGTCGAGACCGGCGGACGTCGCACCGACGTGGAGGTGGGTTGACCTTGAGCCAGGTCCCGAACGAGCTCCGCGACGAGATCCCGAGCTTCGACGAGGCTTCAGCCCACCGCGACCACGGGCCGATCGACTGGACCGGTATGACCTCGATCCGCGGCGCGCGGAGCGCCTTCGAGATCGGCACGATCGTCGCGCTTGCGGTCGGCGTGTTCTGGGGGATCGAGGGGATCCTCCGCTGGGCGAAAACGCCGTCATACGTCTTTCCGAAGCCCACGCAGATCGTGGGAGCGCTGACGACCGACTTCGGGCTCCGTTATGGCCACCACCTCTGGGTGACGGCCCAGGAGTTCCTCATGGGCGTCGCCATCGGGTCGACGATCGGTCTCGTCCTCGCGGCGGTGATCACGCAGAAGCCGTTCGTCGAGAAGATCGTCGCCCCGTACATCATCATCCTCGTGACGACGCCAATGCTGGCACTCGTCCCGTTCCTGCGTATCAGCCTGCCCAGCGGGCTGGGCGGCCTCGGGATCTGGCCGATCGTGTTCGCCGTCGCACTCGCCTCGGGTCCGATGGTCCTGATCAACGCGGCGACCGGCTTCCGCCGAACCGACCTTGCCAAGATCGCGTTGGCACGGTCCTACGGGGCGACGACGTTCCAGATCTTCCGCAAGATCCGGTTCCCGCTCGCGCTGCCGATGATCATCGTCGGGTACATGGTCGGCTCGATCTTCGGTCTGCTCACCGCGGTCGGGAGCGAGATGGCCTCGGCGAGCGAGCAGGGTGGACTCGGACACCAGTTGATCTTCTTCGCGTCGCTCATCCAGGTGCCGGAGTTCTGGGCGACGATCGTGATCATCGCGGCGCTTGGCGTCACGATCTACATCGTGTTCTACTGCATCGGTAAGCGCTGGGCGAGCTGGGAGGCTTAGGAGCCAAACGAAGGAGGAGGAGGAGGAGGGCAATGAGAGACGCCAACCTGGCAGTAGAAGAGACTCCGGGTGAGGGGCTGACGAGGCGAGAGCTCGTCAGACGCACCGCCGCGGTGAGCGTCGGTGTCGGGTTGTTCGGGGCGATCTCCGTCGACGAGGCGTTCGCGCGCGCGGACAAGCTCGATCGGGTGCGATGGATCTCTCCCCGTGGGACGCTCGACGTCATGGACGACTACAACATCCGGGTCCCCATGCAGATGGGGTACTTCAAGAAGCTCAACATCGACGTTCGGCTCAACGCCGGCGCAGGATCGGGCGAGATGCAGCTCGTGGCTGCGAACAAGATCGACATGGGCTACCCGTCTCCGGGTGTGCTCTCGTCGGCAGTCGACGCGGGTATCCCAGTGATCGGTGTCTGGGAGCAATATCCCGCCCAGGTGTTCGACTTCGTCCTGCCGGGCGACAGCAAGATCACAGCGCCGGCGGACCTCGCCGGCAAGAAGATCGCCGTGCTGACGATCGGCTGGAAGGCGATCATCGATCCGATTCTGGCGGACGCAGGCGTCGATCCGAGCACGGTGAAGTACGTCGAGCTCGGGCCGCAGTGGGTGCAAGCCGTCGCCCGCGGCCAGGCGGACGCAGGCCTGGCCTGGGAAGGCCTCCGGGCCCAGCTCAATGGCGAGGCCGCGCATTTCGGCGCGGGCTTCAGCATCAAGTTCCTGATCGGAGCGAAGTTCTCGAAGGATCCGTCGAATGTCTATGCGATCCGCAAGTCCGATCTCGGAGACGCGAAAAAGAAGGACATCTACACCCGTTTCCTCGCCGGTGTCGTCCAGGGGTTCGAGTTCGCTCGTGCCAACCCGAGGGCCGCGGCGCAGATCACATACGGCCAGCTCCCTGCCCTCCAGAGCATCATCTCGCCCCAGGTTGCGGTCGAATCGATGGTGCAGCTCGCGAGCGGCTACTCCCTGCTAAAGCGGAAGGGAGGTCAGTGGGGCTCGTTCGACCAGAAGGCATGGGAGGGGTACCTGACGACGATCGCGAAGCTTGGCCAGACGAAGAAGCAGCTCAGCTTCGGCGACATCATCAACACGTCGCTCATCGCGGCGGCGAACAAGAAAGCAGATGTGGCGACTGCCCGCCGCGACGCCAAGGCATTCAAGGTCGACGCATACTTCAAGAAGACGAAGCTGCCGCCCGGATTGCCGCTGTAGGAGTACGTCACGTCGAGACCACGAGGCGCCCCGCCCTAGACGGGGCGCCTCGGTTTCTCTGTTGACCGGGCTCCGGCCCGGTGTTAGGAACAGTCGTTGGACGAAAGCCGAGAGGAGAAACAGGCGTGAACCGACTTGCCGGCCACACGAACACGTTCCACACCTACGGCTTCGAGGAAGCGCTCGAGGGGATCGCGTCGGCCGGCTATCAGCACGTCGAGCTATCGGCCGTCCCGGGCTGGACCGAGCACGTCGATCTGAACGCCCCGCCGACCGAGGTGCGTGCCCTCCTGCAGCACTTCGGGTTGGAGGCCGTGAGCCTCAGCGGACACTCCGACCTGACGACGCGTGAGGGAGTCGAGCACGGCATCAAGGCCGTGCGCTGGGCGGCCGACTACGGGCTCCCGATCGTGAACACCGCCGTCGGTGGACACCAGAGCGCCGACGAGAACGAGGCTGCCTTCCTCGGGAACATCGGGGAGGTCGCGGACGCCGCAGAGAGTGCCGGCGTCGTCGTCGCTCTCGAGATCCACGGCGACATCATGGCCTCGAGCGAAGTGACGATCCCGCTGCTCGAGAAGATCGGCCGGAGCTCGATTCGCGTCAACTACGACACCGCGAACGTCGAGTACTACTCGGGTGAGAGGGCGGTTGACGACCTGCCGAAGATCGTGCCCTATCTCGCCCACGTCCACCTGAAGGACACGACCGGTGGCAAAGGCAACTGGGACTTCCCGGCACTCGGAAGCGGCACGGTCGATTTCGGCCGCATCCTCACAATCTTGAGCGACGCCGGCTACGGCGGTCCCTACTCGGTGGAGCTCGAGTTTCAGGGCGAGCCGTGGCCGCCGCTCGCGGAGGTGACGGAAGCGATGCGACGGTCGCGCGAGCACCTGAACGCGCTCGGACTGGAGTAGGAGGTGGGGCGCCCTCTGTTCATGCCGGAAATGACGAACCTCGCGGTTCGCGAGTACCTCGAGGGCGGCGGACGTACGGTCATCGTCCCCGTCGGCTCCACGGAGGATCACGGCGACCACGGCCCGCTCTGGACCGACGTGTACATCCCACTCGAGGTCGCGAAGCGCGCCGCGCCGGAGTTGGAGGCGCTCGTCGGGCCGCCGATTCCGTTCGGTATCGCACATGATCACCGGGGCGCCCACGGTCTCGTCCACCTGCGGATGGACACGTTTCTCGACCTCGTGCGCGACGTCTGCCTCTCGCTGACGGATGTCGGCTTCACGAGGATCGTCCTGCTCAACGGGCACTACTGCAACTCGCACGCCCTCGAGTTCGCGGTCGCCCGGTTCCACGACGACCTGCCCGAGGGCGCCCGCGTGTACCCGTTCCCGTATTGGGCCGGGATGGCGCCGGAGGAGGCGGAGCAGTACCTCTCCGGCAGCGCCGGCATCCACGCGAACGTCGGCGAGACGTCGATCGTGCTCGCCATCGACGAAGCGCTGTGCGACATGGAGCGCGTGCGCGACTTCACGCCCTCGCTGCCCGAGCTACGCACCAACGCGCTCGCGCTGCTCGACCCGTTGTTCCTCGCCACGCCTGGATCGTTCTGGTCGCTGCTCGAGGACGGCGGCGGCGTGTGGGGGCGACCGAGCGAGTCAACGGTCGAAAAGGGCGAGGAGTTTCTCGCGTGGGCCACGCGCGCCGTCGTCAACCTCGTGCGTGACATGGACGACGTACACGACCGCCTCGAGCCCCGCTACCTCCGCACGCGGAGGCCTCGCGGTGCCTCACGCTGACCTCGGCGAGCGCCGCGTCTTCTACGAGGAGCACGGCTCCGGCGACGCGGTACTGCTCGTCAGCGGGCTCGGCGCCGACCACACCGCATGGGCGCTCCAGACCGAGTACCTGCAGGATTCGTTCCGCGTCGTCGTCTTCGACAACCCGGGTGTCGGCCAGACGGAAGGGCCCCGGGGCCCGTACACGACCGCGCTCTTCGCCGACGTCGCCGTCTCCCTGGTCCGGCACCTCGAGATCGAGCGGGTTCACGTCGTCGGGGCCTCGATGGGCGGGCAGATCGCGCAGCAGATCGCCGTCCGCCATCCTGCGGTGGTCCGTTCGCTCGCCGTCCACTGCCCGTGTTGGACGGCGGATCCGTACACCAGGGCACTTATTCGCAGCTGGCAGACGATCGCCCGCGCAGCCGGAATGCCCGACCTCCTCCGCCAGATCTGGCTGTGGGTGTTCACGCCGCGCTTCTACGCAGAGCAGCCGGAGACACTCGTCGAGCTGGAGCGCCAGGGCGCCGAGAATCCCTACGCACAAACAGTGGACGCCTTCTGCGATCAGGCGGAGGCCTGTGTGACACACGTGGCGCTCGAAGAGGTGACGGAGATCGACGTCCCGACGCTGATCACCGTCGGCGACACCGACATCCTCACGCCACCGGTGCACGCGCGCGAGCTGCACAAGCGTGTGCGTGGATCCGTGTTGCACGTCTGGCCGGAGATGGGCCACGCGCCGTTCTGGGAGATCCCTGACGCGTTCAACCGGCTCAACCGCGAGTTCCTGGAGGCCCACTGATGATCACGGTGGCGATTCTTGGCGGCGGCTTCATGGGCGCGGCGCACGCCGCGAACTACAAGGCGCTCGGCGAGCGGGTGCGCGTGAAGACCGTCGCGTCCCGTACGGCCGAGCGGGCCGCGCGCGTGGCCGGGGTCGTCGGCGCCGAGGTGACCGGCGATCTCGACGCGGCGATCCGCGATCCGGCCGTCGACGCCGTCGACATCTGCCTGCCCACCCCGCTTCACCGCGATTACGCGGAGCGGGCGCTCGCCGCGGGCAAGAGCGTCTTTCTGGAGAAGCCGATCGCGCTGACGATCGAGGACGCCGACGCGATCGTCGCCGCGGTGACCGGCGGCGACGCCGTGTTCATGGTGGGCATGGTGCTGCGCTTCTGGCCCGAGTACGTCGAGTTGCAGCGCCTAGTGGCGGCGGGGACGCTCGGGCGCCCACGGGCCGTCTCGACCTTCAGGCTGTCGCCGCCGGCCGACTGGAACGACTGGATGGCTGACAGCTCGCAGTCCGGTGGGACCGCCGTCGATCTCCTGATCCACGACCTCGACCAGATGAACTGGCTGCTCGGCACCCCAGGCATCGTCTACGCGAGCGAGCCGGCGCCGGGACACCTGCACGCCGTGGTCGAGTACGACGAGGCAGGCGGGATCGCGGAGGGCAGCATGTCGATGCCGCGCTCGTATCCCTTCTCGAGCTCGATCCGCGTCCTGTGCGAGGGGGGCGTCGCGGAGTACGGGTTCTCGGCGGCGCCAATCGAGGGCGAGGGGAACATCGGTGCGTCCTCCTCGGCGAGAGGGCTTCGCGTCTACCCGCTGGGGGGTGAGCCGGAGATCGTGCCTGTGGAGAGCTCAGACCCGTGGGGGCCGGAAATCGAGGAGTTCGTGTCGTGCGTGGAGCAGGGACGACAGCCGACCCAGGGGACCGCGGAGCAGGCACGTCTTGCGCTACGCGTGTCCCTGGCGGTCGCACGCTCGCTGGAGAGCGGACGGCCGGAAGCAGTCTGATGGCAGACGCGCTCGACCGGGTGCTCGCGTGCGTCGACGCACGCTATTCGGATGCCGTCGAGCTGCTCCAGGAGCTGGTGCGGGTGAACAGCGTCAACCCGGAGTTCGCCGGCGTCCGCCGCGAGGACGTGATCGGCGGCGAGACGCGCGCGAACGAGATCCTCCGCGAGCGGTACGAGCAAGCCGGGCTCGAGACCCACTGGGTGGCGCCCGACCCCGAGAGAAGGAACCTCGTCGGCGTGCGCAAGGGGCGCGGCAGCGGGGGCCGCTCGCTCGCCCTCAACGGCCACGTGGACACCGTCCCCCCCGTGGACGCCGACGGCTGGGTCAACGGCAGCCCGTGGAATCCCGAGATCAGAGACGAGCGTCTGTACGGAATCGGTTCGACGGACATGAAGGGCTCGGACACCGCGATGTGGCTGGTTGCGCAGGCGCTGGCCGACGCCGGCGTCGAGCTGGAAGGAGACCTGCTCCTGCATTCGGTCGTCGGCGAGGAGACGATGCAGCACGAGCTCGGGACGTCCGCTGTGCTGGAGGCGGGGTTCACTGCTGACGCTGCCGTCGTCACCGAGCCGACGTCGATCCCGTACCCCCTGACCGTCTCGCCGATCGCCGCGGGCAATTGGTATTTCAGGATCCACGTCGAGGGCCGTGCCACCCACTGCGGCAACCGGGCGCTGGCGATCCGGCCGGGAGGACCCGGCGACGCGATCGGCGTCAACGCGCTCGAGAAGGCCGTCAAGATCGTCGTCACGCTGCAGGAGCTCGAGCAGCAGTGGGGCCTGACGAAGAGCCACCCGTACTTCATGCCCGGCTTCTTCTCGTTGCTCCCAGGTGTGTTCTACGCCGATCCAGGTCTCGACATCCCGTTCTACTTCCCGCATCGGGCCGAGATCGCGTACTCGCTGTGGTACCCGCCCGACGAGACGGCGGCTGCGGTGCGGGCGGAGATCGAGGACCACGTGGCGACCGCCTCCCGGCTCGACCCGTGGCTGCGCGACCATCCGCCGCGGTTCGAGTGGATCAACAACTGGCCGGCAGCGTCGACGCCGTGGGAGCATCCGGTCGTACAAACGATGGTGCGCGCGCACGAGCAAGTCGCCGGGACGTCGATTCCGCCGCCGAGCCCCGAGCATCCGGTCGCCTTCGGCGCCGCCTCAGACGCGTCGTTCTACGAGGCTGCCGGCATCCCCAGCGTCGTGTTCGGACCGGGCGACCTGCGCATCGCCCACTGCAAAGACGAGACCGTGATGCTGCCAGAGGTGCTCGCCGCGGCGAAATCGCTGGCGGCAGCCGTAACGGAGTGGTGTGGTGTTGCCGCGTAGGCCATGGGCGGCGATCGTGGAGGCGCTGGAGGCCGAGGGCGTCGAGTACGCCGACGTGTGGGGCCTCGAGCTACCGAACGAGGGGAGCGCGACATGAGCTGGATCCAGACCGGGTCGACCATCTGCTTCAAGCCGTACACCCTCGACGAGGCGCTGCGGGGGTTGTCCGCGGCGGGGTTCGAGAACGTCGAGATCGGTGCCGTCAAGGGATTCCTCGAACACCTCGACCCCGATCGGCTCGGGCCCGCGGAGGTCGACGAGACGCGCCGGCTGCTCGACCGGCTCGGGCTGCGCTGCGTGTCGCTGAGTGGGCACGCATCGCTCCACCTCGACGAGGGGATGCAGCGCCTCCGGAACGTCCTCGCCGCCGCCAAGGCGCTCGACGCCCTCGTGCTCAACACGTTCACCGGGGACGCCGAGACACCCGAGGAGGTCGACCGGTTCAAGGCGAACGCGCGGGTGATCGCCGACGAGGCGCAGGCGGTCGGAATCCGGCTGTGCATCGAGACGGACTCGAACCTCCTGCCGACGGCGGAGATCGGGATGCGACTGCTGGACGAGATCGGTCATGACTGGATCCAGATCAACTACGACCCGGGCAACGTCGTCTACTACGCCGGCGCCAGGCCGGAGGACGACATCAGGAATGGCCTCGGCCGATACGGGCACGTCCACCTGAAGGATCAGCGCGGCGGCAAGGGGGTACTCGACTTCCCCGTGCTCGGGGACGGCGCGATCGACCTTGCGTCGATCCTGCGCGACCTCGCCGGCTCGGGGTTCTCAGGGCCCGTCAGCATGGAGATCGAGTTCAGCGACTACACGTACCCGCCGTGGGAGGAATGCGTCGAGGCCGCCCGCCGCGGCAGGGAGTACTGGGACTCGCTCGACGTGGCACAGTCGTAGACTGATGACGGTCTGGGGCGCAGAATGAAGGCGTTCGACATTGCGTCGTATGTCCGGGGCCATGATTCCTAGTGCGCCCGCCAGGATTCGAACCTGGGACCCGCGGATTAGAAGTCCGCTGCTCTGTCCTCTGAGCTACGTGCGCCCCGTTGGCACCACGCACTCAGCCAGGCATGGCCTGAAGCCGCAAGAACTCGAGCCCCCGCTCCACAGTGCCTCTCATCACTTGCTGATCCCCATCGTCAGGCCGCTGATCAGCGAGCGCTGGAAGATCAGGTAGACGATCACAGCCGGCAGAGCGCTGATCAAAGAGCCGGCCATGAGGAGAGGGACGTCGAGCAGGTGTTGTGACGGGATCGTCGCGAGGCCCACCGTGATCGGCCGCACGTCCGGGCTCTGCAAGAACAGGAGTCCGACCAGCAGGTCGTCCCACACCTGGATGAACTGGAGCACCGCGATCGCGAACATCGCCGGCAGCGCGAGCGGCAGCATGATCTTCAGGAAGACGCTCCCGTAGCCGAGGCCGTCGATCAGGGCCGCTTCGATCACGTCCTCGGGGATCCGTCGGAAATACACCGTCATCAGGAAGGTTGCGAAGGGGGCGCCGAGCGCCGCGTACACCAGGATCGCGCCGTAGCGGTGGTTGATGAAGCCGACGTTCGCGAGGTTGACGAACTCGGGCGCGATGATCGACTGCATCGGGACCATCATCGCGGCGATGACGAGCAGGAAGACGAGCCGTGAGAAGCGGTACCGGAGCACTGCGAACGCGTAGCCGGCCGTCGTGCTCACGGCGAGAATGAGCGCGATCGCGCTCAGCGTGATGATCGTCGAGTTCAGAAGCTGGCGCCCGACGGGAAGGGTGTTGAAGAGATCGCGCCAGCTCGCGAGCGAGAAACCGTGCCCGGCGTAGTACTGGTCGAGCGAGCGAAAGCCGTTGAAGCCCATGTAGTAGAAGGGGTAGAGCATCACCACCGCGATCAGCACGAGAACGACGTAGATCACGGCGCGCGAACCGACACGACGCCAACCGGTGCGCCGTAGGCGGTCGGTCAGCGCAAGAGTCGACAAGACCTCAGTCCTCCGTCCTCAGCAGGCGCACCTGGAGCAGGCTCACGGCGGCGACCGCGACGAACAGGACAACTCCGGCGGTCGAGGCCAGCCCGAAGTCACCGGTCGAGAATCCTTGCTCGTAGATGAAGAACTCGAGTGTGGTCGTCCCGTACCCCGGCCCCCCGCCCGTCATCACGAAGATGAGGCTGAAGAGGGCCGTGAAGGCGGTGATCAGCGTGATGATGAAGGTGAACTGGATGAACCGCCGCAGCAGCGGGATGGTGATCCTGACCATCACCGTGAAGGAGCCCGCGCCGTCCACTCTGGCGGCGTCGTAGAGCTCCTGGTCGATCGTGGCCATACCCGCCAAAAAGACGATCAGGTTCGTCCCGAACATCGACCAGACGAAGGTGATCATCACCGCGACGAGTGCGGAGCGCTCGTGCGAGAGCATGTTCGGGTGGATGGAACCCAGCCCGATCCCGTTCAGGAGATGCTGGAGTATCCCGTCGTCGGCGAAGAAGCGAACGGAGACGAAGCCGATCACGACCCAAGAAACGGCGGTGGGCAGGAAGAAGACCGAGCGGAACAGGCGCCAGCCCGGAATCTTCTCGTTGATCAGGAACGCGACCGAGAGCGGGACGATGATCGCGACCGGGATGGCGAGGACGAGCATGGCGTTGTTCTCGACCACTTGGACGAACTCCGGCCTGCGGAAGAGATGGGTGTAGGTCGAGGCACCCACCCAGTGGCTGGTGATGCCGTCCCAACTCGTGAAGCTGTGGTAGACGGTCTGCCCGATCGGGAGCAGCAGGAGGCTCCCGATCAGAGCGACCCCGGGGAGCGTGAACAGAATGCCGGCACGCCGCCGCTGCGAGGCGAGCGGATCGCGCGACGGGCGACGTCGCCGACCGATGCCTTCGACCGAGGCCGGCCGTTCGCGTTCGACCGCCTCCATCTAGGCGTGCCGGCTCGAGGAGGCCGCCGCATGCGAAAGCGGCCTCCTCAGCGTGACGACCTGCGGATTACCCGCTATAGACAGGTCCCTTACGGCTTGCCGGGAGCTGGTCGAGCGTCGCCTTCAGGCTCTTCAGAGCGTCCTGTGCGGAGATCGCACCACCCAAGGCCGCGTCGAGCTGTTTCATCCCCGCCGTGACCACCTCCGGCTGCACGACGTTGTCCAGCATCGGGTACGGCGTCAGGCCCTGCTTAGAGACGAAGGCGAGCATCTGGTTCGCAAGCGGGTTGCTCGTTCCGTAGCCCTTGATGTCCGGGATCAACCCCGCGGCGGCGATGATCTTCTGTGCCGGCGCAGTCATCATGAACTTGACGAACTCGACTGCTTCTTTCGGGTGCTTCGAGTAGCTCATGACGGAGAAGCCGTCGCCCGAGTACTGGATGGCTCCTCTCTGCGGCTGGTCGGAGAAGGGAAGCACGAAGGGCGCGACGTTCTTGCCCATGGCCTTCTGGAACGTGGCTGTGTCCCAGTTGCCGTCTGAGATCATCGCCGCCTGCCCCTTGGTGAAGGCACCCAGGATGTTGGTCTTCGTGAGCACGTCCTTGTTCGTGCAGCCTTTCTTCGGCAGCGACGTCCATTTGCCGACCTGGGCGGCGATCTTGGCAGAGGTCCAGGGAATCTGGCCTGTATAGAGCCCCTTCCACTCGGCGGGCTTGAGGACTCCGGCCATCAGATAGCTCATGTCGTACCAGGGGTACGGCGAGGAGCTGATGGACTGGGGATCGGCGCCGTAGACGAAGGGCGTCACCCCGATTTTCGAAAGCTTCGCGCAGGCTGCATACAGCTGGGACCAGTTCTGCGGCGCCTTCGCGAGGCCCGCTTTCTTGAACAGAGCCTTGTTGTAAAAACCCATGTAGAACTGGTTCTCGAGCGGCATCACGAGGAAGCCCTTGGAGGGGTCGAAGTTAGGCGCCATGTACTTGAGCGCGTTGATCCTGGCCATCTCTGCCGCCGAGAAATAGGGCTTCAGGTTGAGCAGGAACTTCTCGTACTTGAGGTCGAAGAGGCCCGTCCACTGGACCGCGAGGTCGGGACCGGTCTTCGAGATCGAGCTCGCCTGCAGCAGCGCGAAGTAGTTGGCGCTCGGCTGGCTGACGACCTTGATCTGAATGTTCGGATGCGCCGTCTCGAACGCCTTGACCAGGTTGACGGTCGCTCCCGCGTTGCCCCCGGTGCCGTAGTTGTGCCACAGAGTCAGGCTGACGTTGGCGCTCCGGGCCGAGGTCGCTGAGAGCGCTCCGCCGACCGCGACGCCTCCGGCGGCAAGGGCGACCAGTCCCACAATCATCTTCGTTCGAACCATCGATCCTCCCTTCGGCTCCATTACCTCAGCTGCCCATCCTCCGCCGCCCATCATGGCGCAATCTCGAGGATGCCGGTGCGAAGAGTTCCGCCTATCTCGACCTGGGGCCAGGCCCCGGTCTCGGTGACGCAGCGGAGGCCGTCTTCTTCGACGAGGAACGTGTCCTCGGACTTGCCGCCTCCCGACACGCTCGGGTTCCAGGCGACAGCGTGCCCGGCCTCGATCGGTTGCGAGAACCAGTGGCTCTCGTACTGAACCGGGGCGATCTCGAACTCCCGCTGCCGGTAGCCGATCGGCCCCCCCTGGTAGTGCTCACGCCACGCGCCGGGGTGACCGGCGTGAGCGTAGCCGACTTCGCATGCGCGCAGCACCTCACCGTACGTCGAGCCTGGGCGGCTCGCCGTGAGCATCGCCGCCTCCACTTCGAGGGCCTTCTCGGAGGCAGCCTGGACTGAGTCGGACAGTCTGCCGGCGCTGACGAACCGGGTCGCGGCAACATGGAGCCCGCCGCGGGCCGCCACTGCGACCGCCATGAGGAGCCAGCGCACCGGCTCCCCGATTGCGAGCGGATGGCGGAACCGCTCCACACGGTCGTCGCCGCCGACGATGAGACACACGGGCAGGGCACCGGCGAGCTCGAGCCGCTCGGCGAGGCGGGCCTGCACGTCGAGGTCGCGCTCGCCGGGCCGCCACGCCGAAACGGCCTGCTCGAGCGCCCGTGCTGCGTCGCGGCCGAGACCGGCGAGGCGCTCACGCTCCGCAGGCTGGAGGCGAAGACGCAGCGCAGTGAGCTCGGCGTCCGCGTCGAGGCCGAGCTCGCGATGGCCGTCCCACGCAAGCTCCGTGCTCGGCGCGCCAGCGATCTCTTCGACTACCCGCGGAAAGGCGGCATCGTCGAACCACGGGACCTCCTCGAGCGAGAAACCGAGCTCATCGAGTCCCGCCTCCGCCTCGAGCCGGGGGCTCTCGACAGCCGTCGTGATCGCCACGGCTCGACCCGGTGTCACGACGAGCCAGAGCGGACTCGTCGGATCGCCACGGTCGATCGGGTTCGTGAGCCCAGCCGTGAGCCAGGCGACCGACGCGTGGGTGGTGAGCGCGACGGCCGGGCGGCCGCGGCGATCGAGCCAGTCTCGGACGAGCGCAAGCTTGCGCTCGACCTCGTCCCGCCGGGAGCCAATGCCGGGTGGGCACATCGCTCTCGACACGCTGACATAGTTTTCTCGCGATGACGAGGCGGGCGTGGCGGAGATCGGGCTCGAGAGCTTGACGAAGGTCTACGCGGACGGGACGAAGGCCGTCTCCGCGCTAGACCTCGACATCGCCGACGGTGAGTTTGTCGTCTTCGTCGGTCCCTCCGGCTGTGGCAAGACGAGCGTGCTCCGAATGGTCGCAGGGCTCGAAGAGATCACCGGCGGAACGGTACGGATCGGCGGCCGTGTCGTGAACCACCTGCTCCCCAAGGACCGCGACATCGCAATGGTCTTCCAGAACTACGCCCTGTACCCGCACATGACGGTCTTCGACAACATGGCGTTCGGTCTGCGACAGCGGAAGATGCCGAAGGCGGAAATCAGGCGCAGAGTCACCGAGGCAGCCCGCACGCTCGGGCTCACCGACAGCCTCGCGAGGAAGCCTCGCACGCTGTCCGGCGGCCAGCGCCAGCGCGTGGCGATGGGGAGGGCGATCGTACGGGAACCGCAACTGTTCCTCATGGACGAGCCGCTATCGAACCTCGACGCGAAGCTGCGCGTGGAGATGCGAGCCGAAATCTCCCGCATCCAACGCGATCTCGGAGTGACGACAATCTACGTCACCCACGACCAGACAGAGGCGATGACGATGGGTGATCGTGTCGCCGTCATGCGAAAAGGCGTGATGCAGCAGGTCGACGTGCCGCAGCGCCTGTACGAGCAGCCTGTGAACCTGTTCGTCGCCGAGTTCATCGGATCACCGGCAATGAACCTGATCGAAGCCGACCTCGCCCGGGCAGGCGACGGTCTCATAGCGCGCTTCGGAGAGCACAGCCTGCTCGTCGGGGAGCGGATCCTCGACGCCCGCCCCTCCCTCGTAAACTACGCGGGCCGGCGCGTCCTGCTCGGTATCCGTCCAGAGGACTTCGAGGACGCAAACCTGGTCGACGGGCCGTCGCCCGACAGGATGCTCACATTGGAAGCCGACATCCGCGAGGACATGGGGCCCGAGGTCTATGCCCATTTCTCGCTCGGTGTGCCGCCGGTGCGGAGACCTGACGTCGAGGAGGCGACGAGAGACACCGAGGCAAAGACGCAACCCGCTCTCAGGGGGGCTGCCTTCGTCGCACGTCTCAGCCGAGAGACACGCGCGCGCGAGGGCCAGGCGATCCGCTTGCTCGTTGACACGGACCAGCTCTACTTCTTCGACCCCGAGAGCGGCCTGGCGATCGAACGAGAAGGCTAGGCCGGCTCCCGCGCGGGTGCGGTTCCGTCGTTGTTTCAGGATCGCAGCGGCTCGGCCGGGCGCACCATCACCTTGCCCTGATCGTCGACGGAGATCACCTGGCGTCCGGACGTCTTGCGGAAGCGATTGAGAAACGACCAGCGCCGGGCTGGGACGATGATCGCGTGCGTGTCGGTACGGGTCTCGATGCGGAAGCCTTCCTCGACTCGCGCCTCGAGAAAGGCGCTGAGTGCGTTCTTCCGGGTCTGCTCCTGCGAGTCGCTGGTGCCTGTCATCCGCTCTTCTGGTCGAGAAGTTGGAGCAGCGCGTGAGCGCCAAGCTCGATCTGCTTGTGGCGCCACTCGGCAGCCCGATACTGACATGCGATCAGCCCCGCTCGGTGCAGGCGACGGAAGTCTCCGTCGACGAACGCGTACCTGGCCTTGGTCTGATCCGAGGCGTCCTCGGTAAGCGCGGGATGCCACTCGCCGTACTCATCCGATGAGTGTGATTCGAGGAACGCGTTCTCCGCCTCAGCGCGCGGCTGCACATCGCCCCAGACGCTGTCCAGAACATACTGGCGGCCGTCGATCAGCCGGCGGACAGGCGCTACCGCCCCTTCGTTGACCGAGTAGGAGGCCATGACCACGGTTTCTCCAGCCGCGCGCCGCCCAAAACGGGCTACACGATGGCTTTGAAAACAGTGCGCGCCCGTCGCTGCCCCTTCCGGCAGCTCCCTAGCGGTGACTCTCCACGGCCATGGATGACAAGAGCGGCGACGGCTGTCTTGCGATACAAGCCAAGAGCTGGAATGCGCCCGCCAGGATTCGAACCTGGGACCCGCGGATTAGAAGTCCGCTGCTCTGTCCACTGAGCTACGGGCGCGCACCGAGAGAGTACCGCGACCACTAGAAGTTCACGATTTGCAGGGAGATCAGAAAGTCGACGTTCCAGACGCAGCGTTGACGCGGGACGCGTGCGCGGCCCTCAGGACGCCTCGGGTGTCGCGCCGGAAGCAACGCCGTGGCTCGCAAAGAACTTCCTTCGAACAACGCCGCTGAGCGCGCGAGCAGTCGACGGCTACGCTCTCGCTCCATGAGTCGCGAGCCAGATGTAAATGTCGTCGGTGGACAGTTGCTGCCCTGCTCGACCACGCCTTTGACCGGCTTCTACCGAGAAGGGTGCTGCTCAACCGGAACCGACGACGTCGGCAGCCACACCGTCTGCACCGTGATGACCAACGAGTTCCTCGCCTTCAGCAGGGCGGCGGGAAACGACCTCTCTACACCCCGGCCCGAGTGGGGCTTCCCGGGCCTACGACCGGGGGATCGATGGTGTGTGTGCGCCGCACGCTGGCTCGAGGCCTACCACGCCGGCCAAGCAGCACCCGTCGTCCTCGGCGCAACACACGTCCGCGCGCTGGAGATCGTCCCGATCGACGCGCTCACCGCACACGCACTCGAACCCGAACGCACGTAGGCGAGTCGCTCGGACCTTCGCGCCTCTGGCTATCGTCCGCGCGCGACTCCGTGTCCGCCCTCGTCTCGGGAGCGACGATGACCGCTACCTCACCGATGCCCCGCCGCAAACATGTCGCGCTGATCGCCCACGACAACCGTAAGGCCGACCTCCTCGACTGGGCGCGCTACAACCGAACGACGCTCGGCCGACACGAGTTGCACGCCACCGGTACGACGGGTGCCCTCCTCGCCGAGGAGCTCGGCCTCGAGGTGCATCGCTTCCTCCGTGGTCCCCTCGGCGGCGACCAGCAGATCGGCGCGGCGATCGCGGAAGGCCGAATCGACTTCGTCATCTTCTTCTGGGATCCACTCGAACCCCACCCACACGATGTCGACGTCAAAGCGCTGCTACGGATCGCAGTCGTCTACAACGTCCCCATCGCCTGCAACCGCGCCACCGCCGACTTCGTGCTCTCCAGCCCGCTCATGGAACGTGAGTACGACCGAGCCGCGGTCGACTAAGCGTCCCGTCCCCGCGCCCGCCAAGCGCGAACCCAACAGCTCTTGCCTGCCTCGCTCGCCGCTGCTGCTGATAGTGCTCCCCTTTGTTCACGCCGATGATCCACCAACGAACAAATCCACCGCTCTGCCCACTGAGCTACGGGCGGTCCCGAAGAGCGAGTAGCGTCGGCCTCAGATTCGAACTCTCGACGCGGGGCGAGCGACAATCAGCGGCACGATGAAGTTTGGCTCACGCGCCGGCCGGGACATCTCCCGCGAGCCCGAGCGCGCCCACCTCGCGATCGCACAGGTGGGATTCACCCGCGGACGATCCCCCAACCGCCGCTCGGCTCCCGTCGCGTACGGCATCGAGCTCGTGAACGACGCCTACGAGTTCGATGCCGTCGGCGTCAGCGTGCGCTGGCGTTTCCTCGGCGTCGACGGCCACCCGCTCGCGCGCGGCTCGATCAGTCTCGCTGCCGTTCCCGCGAGCACCACCTTCTACGTGGGAGGACTCACACGAGTCGCCCGCCAGGCCGACATCCTGCGTTTCTCGGCTACCGCGACTTTCCGAGAAAGCCGGAACAGACGATTCGTCCTTCCCGTCGCAGCCGACATTCATCTCGATCGCGGTCGGCTCGACCGGCTGCGCCTGACCGGACAGCTCATCAACGGAACTCCGAGCGTCCTGTCGGCCGGTGCAGCGATCTATGCGGTCATCTTCGACGGCAAGGGGCGCATCATCGGCGGCGGCGCCGAGGCCGTCGCGTCCGCGGCACCGGCAGGGTTGCCACCGGGACAAACCGCCGCCTTCGCGATCGAGAAGCTCTCACCGACACCCGCGCGTCGCGCGCTCTTCGCAGGCGTGTCGATCGACCCCTGACACCAGTTACCGGCTCGTCGCAACCGAGGCGTACGGGTCGTAGGGCGTCCGCGGGCACGCGCCCCAGAGGCCGAGCCGCTCGGCTCGCGCACGCCGCGCGAGCGCCTCGAGGATCGCCGCGAAGCGCCCGCGCCTATGGTGGTAGAAGTACGGCGCCGCTGCCCCGACGGCGACGAGGCGAACGTTCACGTTCAGGCCGTCACGGGCGCGGATCACGTAGCGCAGCAGACGACCGTACCGGTCGACCAGGTCGGTCGCGGGCTCCGGCACGAGTCGCACGAGGGTGCCCGGAGGCAGGAGCCGCTTCGTGATCGCGGAGGCCTGTGGCCCGAAGCATTCGGGCTCGAAGTACACCTCGGGCGTGTCTATCTGCACAAGCCGAACACGCTGACCGTTCGTCAAGTCGACCGTGTCACCGTCGGCGACGCGGGCGATCCGGTAAACGGGCGATCCCGGGGCGGCCGAACCCGCTCCCGCCGACGCCAGGGCGACGAGCACGCCGGCCGCACACACCCGAATCGAGCGACCCCAAGGCATGTCCCTCAGGGACATCATGCCCGACCGTCGGGCGCACACCAGGTCGACGGCGGTGAATCGACTAGCGGCCGAGCAGAGTGCGCAGCCCTTCGCCCTCGCGGCGCAGGAACTCGTAGACGATCTGGAGATCGCAACCGAGGCAGAAGTGCGTCACGCCGAGGTCGAGATAGCGCTGGGCTTCCTCGAACGAGTCGATCTCCGCGCGCGCCGCGACGCCGGCCGCCCGGCAGGTCTCGAGCACATGGCTCTCCGCGTCCTTCACCTGCTTCGAGTCGGTCTCTCCGGGGCGGCCGATGCTCATGGCGTAGTCGGCCGGGCCCCACTGGACGAGGTCGATTCCGGGCACGGCCAGGAGCTCCTCGAGCTGCTCGACCGCCGTTCGTTTCTCGATCATGACGAGCACGACCGTGCGTCTCAGCGCCTCGACGTACTCCGGTGTTCCCCCGTAGTGCGGGAAGCTCGAGCGCCGATTCGCGACGCCGTACAGGCCACCCGCGTCCGGCGTATCCGGCTTGACCGCGCGGATGCACTCCTCCACGTCCTTCGGCTCCCGGCAGTCGGCAAACAGCACACCGTCGAAGCCGGCGCCGACGGCGCGCTGGGCGAGGAACGTGCGCGGCTCGGCATCGACCTTGATCACCGAGCCGAGCCCGTGCAGCTCCGCGGCGCGGCAGAAGTCGTCGAGGCCTGCCAGGTCGAACGGCGCGTACTCGCCGAGGAACTCGACGTAGTCGAACATCCCCGTGTGCCCGACCATCTCGACCGTCGCCGGCGAGATCGAGAGAAGATGCGTGCCCAGCGACGGCGCGCCCTCGTCGAGAAGCTGCCGCAGACTATTCGTCTTCATCCCGAAGCAGAATCGTGTCCGACGGACCGAGCAGGCGGCCGGCCGCGGTGGTCTTGCGGCGCCACGCCTCGATGAACTCGGGCATGACCCGCTCGTAGGCGCGAACGAGCTCCCGCTCCCCGGCGAGCACGTGGTGGTACGAGTCTCCAGCCAGCCGCCACCAGCGAACCGTCCGCCCCCGCTCCCCGGCGAGCAGCGCTCCGGCAGCCGCATCCCAGACGTCCAGCCCCGCGCCCACGTAGCATCCACCGGCCAGCGCCACGGCCGCGAGCGACACCGCCGCTGAGCCGACCATGCGTGGCACGGCAGGTGCGAGCCCGGCCAGGGTGCCGACCACACCGAACATCGACGGGTCGGGCACCTGGTGCCCGGGATCGACGAACAGCCGTGCCCGCCCCGGCGCGCGCACCGAATCGCCGTCCACTGGAAGCGATCCACCGCTCCACGTCGCGCCCGCGCCCTTCCGGCACGAGAACACCGTGCCGAGCGCCAGGTCTGCGATCACGCCCACCCGCAGCTCGTCACCGTGCATCACCGCGATCGACGAACCCGCGCCGACGAACCGCGTCGCGTAGTTGAACGTCCCGTCGATGGGATCGATGACCCATGTCCAGTCGCGGCCTTCCCCGTCCAGCCCTTGCTCTTCTCCGAGGACGGCATGGTCTGGAAAGCGCTCCGCGATCCGCTGCCGGAAGCGTTGCTCGATCGCCGCATCGGCCGAGGTGACCAGATCGAGCGCATCGGCCTTGTGAACTACGCCGGCCGGTGGCGCGGACGCAAGCTCGATCGCCTCGCGCGCAAGCTCCCCGGCGAGGACGAGTGCGGCCTGCTCGACGCGTTCGTCCTCGGGGCTCGTCATCGCTGAAAGATCTCATTCACGACCCGCGCGCACTGCGCGAGAAACCCGTCCGTCAGTTCCGCCTCTGCCGATGCGCTCGATCCGGCGCGCGGAGCGAAGCACTCGACGGCCAGCGTCCGGCCCGAGCCGAACCCTCGAGCACGCGCGCGCTCGAGCAGCTCGCGCGCGGGCACGTGACCCGAGCCCAGGCCCTCGCGGTTGGAATCGGCGAGATGGAGCTCGAGCAGGTGGCCACCGGCGAGATCGAGCGCCGCCGCCGGATCGGGCTCCTCGATGTTCATGTGAAAGATGTCGGCGACGACCCCGACCCCGTCGACGCCGACGTCGCCGGCGAACGCGCACGCCTGCTCGACACGGTTGACGAGAAACGCCTCGTAGCGGTTGAGCGGCTCGACGGCGAGCCTGACACCCTTCTCCCTCGCGTAGAGCGCTACCTCGCGTACGGCGGCCACCGCGTGCGCCCACTCCTCGGCGTAGGTCGAGATCGGGCTCACCCGCCCCTCGGCTGAGGGCACGATCCCGAGCGTGGTCGCACCGAGTCGGGCGACGAGATCGACGCAGCCCCGAAAGTAGGCGATTGCCTCCATCCGAAGCGCCCTGTTCGGATGGGCGAGATCCCGTGTCGGCCTGCCTGCGGTCTCCGATGTCGCGCCAACCACGCTGAGGCCGGCATCGGCAGCGAGACGCGCCAGCTCGTCGACGTCACGGCGTCCCGGTTCGCCGACGACCACGAGCCCGTCGTAACCGGCTGCGGCGACTGCGGCGACAGTGTCCTCGAGCGGTCGACCGCCGAAGATCCACTCACAGGCAGCGAGAGTCGGCCGCGGAGCGCCGGCGCTCACGCGACGCATCCGCACGACGCCCGCCGTAGGAGCTCGACCGGCAGCCGGATGTCGCGCTCCGAGCGCTCGACGCCGCGGAGGGCGTCGACCAGGAGCGAGGCCGCGATCTGCCCGATTTCGACAGGCTTGGAGGTCAGCGCGGTCAAGGCCGGCTCCAACAGCTGACCGAAATACGGGTCGTCGAAGCTCGCGAGCGCAAGGTCTGCAGGGAGATCAAGACCCATCTCGCGGCAGGCGGCGAAGCAACCAAATGCCAGATCGTCGCCTGCTGCGATGATCGCTGTCGGTCGCGGATGCAGACCCAGAAGCACTCGGGTCTCGAGCCGACCGCTTTCCTGCGTCCAGTCACACGGGCGGATGTGGCCGCGGGCAACGGGCAGACCGTGACGTTTCATCGCCGCGCGGAAGCCCCGTAGACGCTCGATACCCGTCGTCTCCGTCTGCTGACCCGCGAGCAGGGCGATTCGGCGGTGGCCGTGCTCGACGAGATGGTCGACGAGCAGGCCCATGCCGGATTCGTTCATCACACCGACACTGCCGGTTCCCACCCCCGTGAGGATCCCGTCGAAGAAGACGCAGGGCACGGTCCCGACCGTGCGCTCGAACTGCGTCGTTCGGAGCCCGGTCGTCGCCAGCAGCAGTCCGTCGACCGGGTGATCGAGCAGCGTCCCGAGCGCCTCGATCTCCTCGCCCGCGTCACGGTTGCTGTTCATCAGCATCAGCCTGTAGCCCGCGTCGTGGAGCCGCTCGTGCGCGCTGCGGAGAACCGCCGCGTAGAACGGCGACGAGATGTCGGGGACCACGAACCCGATCGTGTGGCTTCTCCGCGTCCTCAGCGAGCGGGCGAGCACGGACGGTCGGTATTGCAGCGCGCTCGCGGCGTCTGCGACCGCGCGTCTCGTCTCGACGGACGGCCCGTCCAGGCCGTTCAACGCACGAGAGGCCGTCGACACGGAGACACCTGCGCGCCGGGCAACGTCTGCGAGCGTCGCGCGCGACATGTTCGTGAGCCCGCCCGCCAACGGAGCTCGCTCAGCCGCCTGTCAGCTCGCGCCGGGCCGCGAGCGCGAGGCGCGCGCGGTCGGAGTCGACGAAGTCGGCCCCTCGGCGGACGAGGTCGCGCAGAACACCGTCCTCGTTGGCGGTGCTGCCCATGATGCCCAGGCCGAGCTCGCGCATCCGACCCACCAGCGTCTCGTCGAGCCACTCGCACGGCATGTCCCCGCCGTCGGCGCCACACGCCTGGATCGCCTCGACCGGATCCAGACGGCGATCCTCGAGGATGAGAAAGCAGGGGATGTCGGCGTATGCCCCCTTGGCGGCGGCGAGCTCGGAGGCGATCGAGGAGCAGAGCGCGAGCTCGGCGCGGGCCGGCGAACGCTCGATCCGGGTTGCGAGCTCGGCGCCGATCCCGTCCGCTTTGATGTCGATCTCGGCGCCAAGCCCGTCGTGCTCTTCGACCCAGGCGAGGAACGCGTCCACCGTGATGATCCGCTGGTCCGAAAACCGTGGGTCGAACCAGCTCCCGGCGTCGAGCGCGAGCACTTCCTCCGACGCGGCGGCGGCCACGGGCCCACTGCCGTTCGTCGTCCGGTCGAGATCGTCGTCGTGCAGGAGCACGAGGACACCGTCGGCTGTGCGCTGCACGTCCGTCTCGACGTAGTCGACACCGAGCGCGACCGCCGCGTCGAACGCTGCCGGCGTGTTCTCCGGCGCGAACTCCGGGTCGCCGCGGTGCGCGCCGATCCTCAGACCCACCGCTCGCGTGTGCCAGTCCATGCCTACCTCCTAGATCGTCGACCCCTGCCGCGGGCTCGGCACCGGCTCGAACCGCCTTCCGGTGTCGGTGTCGAAGTAGTGCCAGGTGCCCGGGTCGGCCGCGAAGCCGACGACGTCACCCTGTTTGATGCCCTCGGCGCGCTGGGTGTCGATGAGCGCGAGCACGCGGCTCCCCGAGGACTGGATGTGCAGCAGGACGTCCCGCCCGAGCGTCTCGCGCAGCAGCACCTCGCCGCGAACGCCGTCGGGATCGACCGTCAGATGCTCGGGACGAACCCCCACCGTGGCGCCGCGTGACCCGAGTACTCCCAGCGCGCCCATTTCGTGTGCGAAGCCCGCGGCCGCAGAGTCCGACTGCCAGAGGTTCATCTGCGGCGAGCCGATGAACCGCGCGGTGAAGAGCGTCGATGGCCGCGCGTACACCTCGTCCGGCTCCGCCAGCGTCTCGATCCTGCCGGCGTTCATGATCGCCACCTGGTCGGCGATCGACAGCGCCTCCGCCTGATCGTGCGTGACGAACAGCGTCGTGATGCCGAGTTCGAGCTGGATGCGCCGGATCTCCGCGCGCATCAGCACGCGCAGGTGCGCGTCCAGGTTGGAGAGCGGCTCGTCGAGCAGCAGCACGACCGGCTCCTTGACGAGCGCCCGCGCTAGCGCGACGCGCTGGCGCTGACCACCCGAGAGCTGGCTCGGCCGCCGCTTGAGCAGCCCGCCGATGTCGAGCAGCTCCGCCATCTCGGCGATCTGCTTCTCCGCCTGACGTCGCGGCACCTTGGCCAGGTCGAGCGGGAAGCGGATGTTCTCCTCGACGGAGAGATGCGGGTAGATCGCGTAGTCCTGGAAGACGAAGCCGATCTTCCGCCGCTGCGGCGAGACATCGGTGACGTCCTGCTCGTCGAAGTGCAGGGTGCCCGTGCTCGCCTTCGTGAACCCCGCGACGAAGCCGAGCGTCGTCGACTTGCCGCAGCCGGATGGGCCGACGATGGCGACGAGCTGCCCGTCGGCGACCTCGAGATCGAGGTCCTCGACGGCGGTGACGGCACCGAACTGGACGGTCAGGCCGCGGATCCCGACCTTCATCGCGCGCGGACCGCCGCGCCGAGCCCGCCCTGGGCGAGCAGGCGCCGCTGCAGGAAACCGAAGACGAGCAGCACCGGCACGAGCCCGATCAGGCTGCCGGCCGAGAGCAGCGTCCAGTTGACCGTGCTCTGCTCCTGGATGATGTATTTCTGGAGCACAACCGTGTACGGCTGGATGTTCGGCGACTGCGCCAGGATCAGCGGGATCGAAAAGGCATTCCAGCCGCTGACGAAAGCGAGCGTGCCGACGACGATCACGCCCGGGCGGGCGAGCGGAAAGACGATCTTCCGCGCGATCGTGAACGGCCCGGCGCCGTCGATCCGTGCCGCCTGCTCGAGCCTGATCGGGATCTGGCGGATGATCGCCGCCATCAGCCAGATCCCGAGCGGGAGCGAACCCGTGGCGTAGGCCAGGATGACCCCGATCCGCGTGTCGTACATGCCGCTGTGGATGTAGAGGAGGAACAGCGGGACGATCCGCGCCGCGTCGGGAAGCAGCGACAGCGCCAGGAAGACGAGCAGCAGCGCCCGCCCGTAGCGCGTGTCGTAGCGACCGAGTGCGTAGCCCCCGAGGAGAGCGACGACGGCGGTCACGACAGCTCCACCGAGCCCGTAGATCGCGGCGTTGATGTACGGCAGCCAGCCGATCCCGTTCGAGCCGCTGAGGATCTCCTTCAGGTTGGAGAACGTGAACCTCGTCGGGACCAGCGGCAGCGGGTAAGACGTGAAGGCGCTCTGCGGCCGCAGCGCGATCGCGAGCACCCACAGCACCGGCACGAGCGCGTAGACGAGACCGAAGACGATCAGGCCCCAGCGCACGGTGCTCTGGCGGCGCGTCAGCTCCATTTGCGCTCCTCGCGCCGCCAGGCGATCACATAGGCGATCGAGAGCACGAGCGTGGCCAGGAAGAGGATCACCGTAACGGCCGCCCCCGCACCGACCTGGCCCTGGACGAAGGTCAACCGGTACATCAGCAGCGAGAGCGTCTCCGTCTGGTAGATCGGCCCGCCGTGTGTGACGACGAAGATGAGGTCGAAGACGTTGAGCCCGCTCACCGTCGCGACCAGCGTGGCCAGCAGGAACGCCTGCCGGATATTGGGGATGACGACGCGGCGAATCGTGGTCAGCGGACCGGCGCCGTCGATCTGAGCTGCACGAAGGATGTTCTCGGAGACGTTCGTGAGCGCCGCGCTGACGATCAGGAACACGAGCCCGAAGCTGGCCCAGACGTTGGCCACCGCGAGTGCGCCGATGGCGACCCAGCGGTCGAGCAGCCACGAGACCCCGCTCCCGCCGAGCCGCTCGATGAACGTGTTCAGGAAGCCGATCTGCGGCTCGTACATGAACGTCCACGTGTAGCCCGTGATCACCGACGCGACGACCCAGGGGACGAGAATCAACGCCTGGAGGGCGGCTCGCGTTCTCGCCCGGAGACCGTGGAGCGCGAACGCGAGGACGGTGCCCAGTCCGAGCGATCCCACAACCGTCGCCGCCGTGAACACGAGCGTGGTGACGACCTCGGTCATGAACCTCGGCTCGTCCAGGTTGAACAGCGTGCTGAAGTTCTCGAACCCGGCACCCGAGAAGCTCGAGATGCTGGACAACTGCGCGTTCGTGAACGCGTACAGGAAGGTGATGCCGTAGGGGACGACGACCAGCCAGACCGAGAGGCCGATCGCCGGGCTGAGCAGCAGCCACGGCACGGCCCGGCGCGGCAGTCGAACCGCCGTGCGGGGCCGTGCCTCTGTCATGCCGGCGCTGGTCAAGCCGTAGGGCTTATCCGGCCAGCGCCTTGTTCGTCTTGGCAGCAGCGTCGTCGAGAGCCTGTTTCGCCGTCGCCTGCCCCGCGACCGCCTTTTCGATCGCGGTGTAGATGTACGGCACGAACGTCGAGTACGCCGGCACCCACGGACGGAAATGAGTGTGCGGATACACCTCGGCGACCACGTTGAAGTACGGATAGCCCGGCAGACCGTTCTTGTACTTCTTGATGATCGAGGTGTGCACGGGCACAGTCGCCTGGGCCCGGTTGAACGCGACGTTGTTCTGACCGTCGGTGGCGAGCTTGATGAACTCCCAGTCGAGGTCCTTGTACTTGCTCTGGGCGTTGATCGTCAGTAACCAGCCCCCGGAGCCGGTGGCGGGCTTGCAGCCGGGGCAGAGCGGCAGGGGCCCGTTGCCGATCTTGTGCGTGAACTGCTGGATCGACTTGACGCTCTTGTCGTCGCCGAAGCCGCTACCCGACTGCGAGAGGAGGATGCCGAACTTGCCCGAGAGCAACGACTGCTCGGTGCTGCTCGAGTCCTGCGTGATCACGTCCTTGGGTGTGACCTTGTACTTGGTGACGAGGTCGACGTAGAACTGCACGGCCCGTACGCCGGCGGGCGAGTTGAAGGCGGCCTTGGTCCAGCTCTTGTTGAGGATGTCGCCGCCGTTCATCCAGAGGAACGGGTACCAGTAGTCGGCCGTGTCCTCGCTCGCCGCGGCGTTGATGCCGACACCGACGACGCCGGGCACCTTGGCCTGGATCTGCTTGCCCATGGAGACGACTTGCGCCCATGTCTTCGGGCCCTTGTTCGGATCGAGGCCCGCCTTGCGGAAGACGTCCTTGTTCCAGAGCATGATGCGGACGTCGGTGTTCAGCCAGACACCGTAGTAGTGCCCCTTCCACTTGGACGAGTTGAGGAAGCTGGCCGAGTAGTCCGACTTCCCTGGCCAGCTCGCGTAGTACGAGTCGAGGTTCTGCGCGATCCCCTTGTCGGCCATCTCGCCGAGCCAGATCGTGTCCGTCTGCATGATGTCCGGGTGCGGGCCGCCGGCCTTGCTCAGAAGCGCCTTCTGGTGGATGACGCTACCGTCGAGACCGAGGAAGTTGATCTTGTAACCGGGGTGGAGCTTCTCGAACTTCGCCGCTGCGGTGTGGTACGGCGACGGCTGGGCCAGCGGGTAGTCACGGGTCCAGACGTTGATGGTGATCGTGCTCGTCGACCGGGCGAGCGAGATGCCCGTGAAGACTGCAGCCGCGAGCGCGACGAGGCTGAAAACGACAACGACCCTTCTATTCATCGCAGCTCCTTGCGGGTACTCGGGCCGCCTTCTGAGCAGGCCGAGCCCATGATTGAGTCCAATGACGATCCCTCGACCGGGTCGGAAACCTCTGCTCCTCCTCTCTCGTCTGCGCCGCTACGGACGTGTGCAGGACAGAACGTAGGGATCGAGTCCATGCCGTGTGTGTCGATCTTGTCACCAGCAAGTATCGAATTCAATCGATTGCGGTCGCCGGTCGGCGCGCCGTAGGATCCTTCCGTCGTGGCGCGCGCCATCCACCATCCCGGGTACACGCGCGCACGGCTTCGATACACCGCCGAACGGATGCGGGAGCTCGTGTATCGAGAGACGCGGGCGCCCGACGTCCTGCTCGTGAGCGGCCCCGTTGGGAAGATCACGCCGGCTGAGGCGGCAGGTCTCGAGTACCAGCCGGCCTCGGTCGGCACGGAGCTCGGCCTCTCCTGGGACACTTTCTGGTTTCACATCGAGTCGACCGTCCCCGAGAGCTGGGCCGGCGAGCGCGTCGACCTACTGTGGGAGACCGGCTCCGAGTCGACGGTCTGGATCGACGGCGACGTCGTCGGCGCCCTCAACACGGGCGGCGATTGCCCTCGGCCGGAGCTGACGATCGTCGAGCGGGCCGAGGCGAACACCAGGCTCGCACTTTTCCTCGAGACGGCCTGCTCGGGCATCATCGGTCGGCGCGACCTCCCGGACATCAGGCTGCGGCGCTGCGAGCTCAGCCGCTTCGACCCGCAAGCCTGGGAGCTGTGGCTCGACTTCGCCACGCTCCAGCAGGTCCAGGCCGACGAGGAGGCCGCCGACCCGGCCTGGACCGGGTATCTGCTGGCAGAGCTCAATCGTGTCTGCAACGTCTGGCGCGCCGACGAGCGCGCGACCTGGACGGACGCGAAGTCGATGCTGGACGCGCTCTACGCGCATCGCAACGCCACGATCGCGCACGAGATCACTGCGGTCGGCCACGCACACCTCGACACCGCCTGGTGGTGGCCGATCGCCGAGACGCGCCGCAAGTGCCTGCGCACGTTCGCCACCCAGTGCGCGCTGCTCGACCGTTACCCGGAGTACCGGTTCGCCTGCTCCAGCGCGCTCCACCATGCGTGGATCAAGGAGCTGAACCCGGCGCTGTTCGCGCGCATCAAGCGGCACGCAGAGCGAGGCCGGTGGCTGCCGGTCGGCGGCTCCTGGATCGAGCCCGACGGGAACCTGCCCTCCGGCGAGGCGCACGTCCGCCAGCTCGTCGTCGGTCAGCGGTTCTTCGAGCAGGAGCTCGGCCGCCGCTGCGCCGAGGGGTGGCTTCCCGACACGTTTGGCTTCAACGGCCAGCTGCCGCAGCTTTTCCGCGGCGCCGGCATGAACCGCTTTCTCACCCAGAAGCTCTCCGACAACCAGTTCACCCAGCTGCCGCATCACACGTTCGTCTGGCAGGGCATCGACGGCTCCGAGGTGTGTACGCACTTCCCGCCCGCCGACACACTCGGCGCGGAGGCGACCCTCGCGGAGCTCCGCGCAAGCGCCCGAAACTTCAAGGATCACGTCCGTGCAGGCGAGAGCATGCTGCTCTACGGCTTCGGGGACGGCGGTGGCGGCCCGACGCCGCAGATGATCGAGACGCTCGAGCGTGTCCGCGATCTGCAGGGTGTCCCGCGGACGCAGATGGGCGACGTCGACTCCTTCTTCGAGCGGGCGGAAGCGCACCTCCAGGATCTGCCCCGGGTCGTCGGCGAGCTCTACTACCAGCGGCATCGCGGCACCTACACGAGCCAGGCGCAGACGAAGCTCGCGAATCGCCGGGGCGAAGGGCTCCTGCACGACACGGAGTTCGTCTGCGCCGTCGCCGACCGGCTCGGTGTCTTGCCCTATCCCGTCGCCGACCTCGACGAGGCGTGGCGACGACTTCTGGCCAATGCCTTTCACGACATCCTTCCCGGCTCGGGGATCCACGAGGTCTACGAGGACGCCGCGCTCGACTACGGATGGATCACCGCAACCTGCGAACGGCTGCGCTCCGAGGCTCTGGACGCGCTCGCGACGCCGGGCACGGCCGCCGCTCCCGTCAACACCGTCTCCTTCACACGCGAGGAGGTGGTGCGGCACCCGGACGTCGACACGCCGGTCTTCGTGGTCTGTCCCCCGTACGGGATCGGCAAGGCAGTCGAGCCGTCGGATCAGGTTCGGCTCGAGGAGGGCGAAGACCTCGTGCTCGAGGACGGGCAGCTGCGAGTCGTGCTTTCCCCGAGCGGCGAGGTGCTGTCGGTCGTGGAGAAGACGCTCGGGCAGGAGGTGCTCGCGGCCCCGGGGAACGCGTTCGAGCTGCACGACGATTGGCCGGTCGAGGAGGACGCCTGGGAGGTCGAGCCGTACCATCTCGAGACCGGGCAGCCCTGCGAGCCGGCCGCGAGCTGCGTCGTGGCGCAGCGCGGACCGCTGATGGCAGAGGTCGCCTTCGAGCGAGCGATCGGGAAGCGGAGCAGCCTGCGCCAGACCGTCAGCCTCGCCGCGCACAGCCACCGGCTCGAGTTCCGGACGGTCGTGGACTGGCAGGAGGAGCACGCCCTCCTCAAGGTCCTGTTCCCGACCGTCGTCCACTCGCCCGTCGCGCGCTTCGAGATCCCTTTCGGCGTCGTCGAGCGTCCCACCCACCACTCGACTCCAGAGGATCTCGCCCGCTTCGAGGTGTCCGGCCATCGCTTCGTCGACCTCTCCGAGGCCCGCTTCGGCGTCGCCGTCCTCACCGACTCGAAGTACGGCTACTCCGTGTACGGGGGAACGATCCGCATCTCGCTCCTCCGCGCCCCGCGCGAGCCGGACCCCGAAGCCGACGTCGGGATGCAGGCGTTCTCGTATGCGTTCGTGCCGCACGCCGGCGGATGGCCGTCCGCCCTGGTCGTGGCCGAGGCGGTTGCGTTCAACGCACCGCTGCTCTGGCTCAATGGTGGCGCGGAGCCACGTAGCTTCGCCCGCGTCGAGGGCGGGCTCGTGCTCGACACGGTCAAGCGCGCCGAGGACGGGGACGGGCTCGTCCTGCGGCTCTACGAGCCCTGCGGCGCCCGCGGCACGGCCCGCCTCGAGCTCGGCCTTTCGGCCGAGAAAGCAACACGCTGCAACTTGCTCGAGGACCGGGGCGGCGACCCGCTCCCGCTCCGCGACGGAGCGCTCGATGTCGCCTACCGGCCCTTCGAGATCGTCACGCTGCGGGTCGAGTGAAGCTCGCGCTGATCGGCGCCGGGAGCGCAGAGTTCTCGCTGAAGCTCGTCCGCGACCTCTGTCTGACTCCAAGCCTTGCCGGCAGCGTCGTGCACCTGATGGACATCGACCGCGGACGGTTGGCGGCGGTGCACTCGCTGCTCGAGCGCTATGCACGCGAGCTCGGCGCCGATCTCGAGATCGCGAGCGGCACCGACCGGTCGGAGGCGATGACCGGCGCCGACTTCGTGGTCGACACAGCCCTGACGGCACCCAACAGCCGCCTCTTCGAGGGGTGGCGCATCGCCGGGGCGCTCGGCTACCGGCACGGCGGCAGCCTCCACGTGATGCACGACGAAGCCTTCTGGATCAACTTCTTCCAGCTGCGCTTCTTCGAGTCCCTCGTCGAGGACATCCTCGACATCTGTCCAGAGGCATGGCTGATCCAGGCGGCCAATCCCGTCTTCGCCGGCGTCACCCATCTGGCCCGCCGCTACCCGACGGGCGAAGGTCGTCGGCATCTGCCACGGATTCCGAGACGTGTACGCACTCGCCGACGTACTTGGCCTCGATCGCGAGCGACTGACGTTCGAGACCCCCGGCGTCAACCACTTCGTCTGGCTCACGCGCTGCGAGCACTGCGGGCGGGACGTCTTGCCGCTGTTCGACCGATGGGTCGACGCGGAGGCCAACGGCTACTGGGCCGCCTGTCCGCCGAACGACCCGCTCGGGCCGAAGCAGGTCGACCTCTACCGCCGCTTCGGGGTGCTCCCGATCGGCGACACGGGCACCTGGGGAGGCGGCTCGTGGGGCTGGAGCTATCACACCGACCGGGTGACGGAGACGCGCTGGAACGTCGACCCCCTCCTCGGCTGGGAGGCGAAGTTCGAGGCCGACCGCGAGCGGCTCGAGCTGATCGGCAGACTCGGCTCGGACAGCGACACGCCGGTCACGTCGAGGGTTCCCGCCATACCCTCGGGCGAGGTGATCGTGCCCCTGATCGAGGCGATCGCCTGCGACGTCCCGCGGGTCGTCATCGGCAACGTGCCGAACGCTGCCAACAGCGTGCCCGGCCTCCCGCGCGACGTCGCCGTCGAGATCCCGCTGGCAGCGAGCGGCGACGGTCTGCAGCCGCTCACCACCACACCCCTGCCCGACGCGGTGGTGGCATACGCCCTGCGCGACTACGTGACACCGGTCGAGCTCGAGCTGTCCGCGTTCTCGGAGCACAGCCGTTCTACGCTTCTCGAGCTCGTGCTCGATGATCCGTGGACGACGTCCGAACGGCAGGCGCGCGACCTGCTCGACGCAGTGCTCTCGATGCCGGGGCACGAGGACATGCTCGAGCACTACCGATGACGTGGGAGCCCGTCCTTCCCGGCGTCCTCCGCTTCCGCGACAGCTGCAACGTGTACGCGGTCGAAGGCACTGGGGGCTGCCTCGTCGTCGACGGCGGGACCGGTCTCTGGCTCGAGCATGTCGGCGAGCTGCCGGCGCCGCCGGTCGCGCTCGCGTGCACGCACTTCTTCCGCGATCACACTGCCGGAGCCCTTGGCGCCTCGAGACTCGGCATTCCGGTGTTCGTGGCCGAGGGCGAGCGCGAGATCTTCGCCGACCCGGCGCTGCACTTCCTGCGCCGCGAGTCGTACATCGTCTACGACAACTACTGGGACTTCTTCGCTCCGATCGAGGCCATTCCGGTGACCGGCGTGCTCCGCGACTTCGAGACGATCCCGCTCGCCGGGCTCGACGTCGAGGTGATACCACTGCCCGGCGCGACGCTGACGCAGGTCGGTCTCGCGCTCGTGCTGTCGCAGGACGGACGCAGCGTGGTCTTTTGCGGCGAGACGATCCACTCTCCCGGCAGGGTGGCTCGGATCGCGCCGCTCCAGTACGGCTACAACGACCTCCCCGGCGCCTGGAACGTGATCGTCTGCTCGAGACGGCTGCGAGCACGAACGCCCGACGCACTGCTACCGAGCCTCGGTGAGCCGCTGACGGACGGCGTGGACGAGGCGCTCGCCTCGCTGGAGCGCAACCTCCGCCTGCATATTCGGGGGCGTGACGACGACGAGTCCGCGGCACTGGCAGTGCCGCCGCTCGAGCGCGTCACCGACCATGTCTGGCGCGCGGCGAGCATGGAGGCGCAGGGCACCTTCGTCGTCACCGACACCGGACGGGCTCTCGCGATCGATTTCGGGTACGGGCTCGGCTCCTCCGGGCTCTCCACCAGACCCGCGCCTCACCTTCGCCGCGGCACGCTCGAACATGCCTGGCTGCTGCAGGAGCATGCCGGCGCGGAGCGGGTCGACGTCGCCCTGGTGAGCCACTACCACGATGACCACGTCGCGTCCGTGCTCCTGCTGCAGCGGGTCTTCGGCACCGCATGCTGGTGCCCCGACTGGTTCAGCGACCTGCTCGAGCGGCCGTCGGACTTCGCGTTTCCCTGCCTCTGGCCCGTACCGACGCGTGTCGACCGGCACCTCGCGCCGGATGAAGACGCTGTCTGGGAGGGAATCGCGTTTCGTGCGAGCCCGATGTCCGGCCACACGCGCTTCTCGGCTGCGGTCGCGTTCGAGGTCGACGGTGTGCGCTTCGCGCATACCGGCGACCAGTACCACGTGGACGACGCGACGCAGGTGCTCGCGAACCACGTCTACCGCAACGGCGCCTTCGTGGACAGCTTCGCGCGTAGTGCGGAGTGGCTGCGGAGATGGCACCCCGACGTCGTCCTCAGCGGTCACCAACCGGCGACGTGGACGAACGACGCCTTCTTCGACCGCATCGACGAGTGGACAGAGGCGTACGAGCAGATGCACCGCGAATCGATGGTCCTCGGCGAGGACGAGATCCATTTCGGACCCGACTCCTGGGGCGGCTGGATCAGGCCCTATCGGTCCTTCGTGCCGAAGCCGGGGCTCGTCATGGTCACCGCCACGGTGCGCAATCCGCTCCCTACTGATGCGCTGCTCGAGGTGAAGCTCGTGGGGCCGACCGGGTGGGAAGGATCGTCAGCCCAGGTGCGAGCAGCGCCGCGCGCCGAGGTGAGCTGCATCCTGTCGATCACGCCGGGCTGGGCGTGCCGGCGACAGCCGATCGCAGTCGAGCTGATCGCGGACGGCCTGCCGTTCGGACAGGTTGCGGAGGCGCTCGTCACGGTCGGCGGCCCGGAGTTCTGAGCAGCGCACCTCGCCCATGAGACTCGCGGTCTTCACCGACGCCCTCGCGCATCTCGGCGCGGGCGAGGCGCTCGACTGGATCCAGCGCTCGCTGCCCGACGTTCGCGTCGTCGAGATCGGAACCGGTGGGTACTCGTCGGCATCACACTGCGACACCGGCGCTCTGCTCTCCAGCGCGGGCAAGCGCAAGCGCTTCCTCGGCGAGCTCGGCGCGCGCGGGCTCCAGGTCGCCGCCCTCAACGCCTCCGGCAACCCGCTCGAGTGCCCGGAGCACGACCGCACCCTGCAGGACACCATCCGACTGGCGTCCGAGCTAGGGGTGGCGCGCATCGTCTGCATGTCCGGCGGCAGGGCCGAGCTCGCGGGCGCCGGGTGGTTCCCCGGCCTCGAACAGGAGACGGAGGAGTACTGGCGTCGCCGGGTGCTGCCGTACTGGGACGAAGTCGGGCGGCTCGCGGAGCAGTCGGATCCGGCGCTTCGGCTGTGTCTCGAGCTCGAGCCCGGGGCCGCCGTCTTCAACGTGTCGACGTTCGAGCGACTTGCCGCTTCGACGCCGTGCCTCGCGTTGAACCTCGACCCGAGCCACTTCTTCTGGCAGTCGATCGACCCGTTCGCGGTTGTCGGGCGTCTGGCGACGCGAATCGGGTTCGCTCACGGCAAGGACGTCGTGGTCGATCACGAGCGCGTTGCCACCGACGGAGTGCTCGACCGCACTGCCTGGCGGTATGCGGTCGTCGGCCGAGGCCACGACGCCCGCTGGTGGCAGTTGTTCGCGGACGCGCTCCGCCGCGCCGGCTACGACGACGTCATCTCCATCGAGCACGAGGACGACACTGTCACCCCCGAGGCCGGGCTCCTCGAGGCCGCCGCGGCATTGCGGCCGGCTCTCAACCCGTGAGCCGCTGCAGCGCCGCGATCTTGTTCGTCGCGTCCAGCGCCGCGACCTTGTACGCCTCGGCCAGCGTCGGGTAGTTGAACACCGCGTCGACGAGATAGTCGACGGTGCCGCCGAGGCTGATCACGGCTTGGCCGAGATGGACGATCTCGGTGGCGCCGGTGCCGAACACGTGCACGCCGAGGATGTGGCTCGTGTCCGGGTCGACCAGCAGCTTCAACATGCCGTACGAGTCGCCGATGATCTGGCCTCGCGCCAGCTCGCGATAGCGTGAGATGCCGGTCTCGTACGGGATGCCGGCGGAGCTCAGCTCCTCCTCCGTCCGGCCGACGAAGCTGATCTCGGGGATGGCGTAGATGCCGATCGGCAGTACGGCGCCGATCGCGGCGGCGTCGGCGCCGCAGGCGTGGCGCGCCGCCAGCCGCCCTTGCTCGCTCGACGTGGCAGCGAGGCTCGGGAAGCCGATCACGTCGCCCACGGCGAAGATGTGGCTGACGGCCGTCCGGTAGTCGGGACCGACCTCGATGCGGCCGCGCTCGTCAGCTTCGAGCCCCGCCTCCGCGAGGCCGAGGTCGGAGGTCGCGCCCTGACGCCCGGCCGCGTAGAACACCGCGTCGGCCGCGATGCGCTTCCCGCTCGCGAGATGCGTGATGGCACCGCCGTTCGGCCGCTCCACTGCGGTGACCGTGTCGCCGAAGCGGAAGATGACGCCGAGATCGCGGAGATGGTGCTGCAGCGCTTCCACCACCTCGTCGTCGCAGAAGTCGAGCATCTGCGGACGCTGCTCGACGACCGTCACCTTAACCCCGAGCGCGGCGAGCATCGACGCGTACTCGATCCCGATCACGCCCGCGCCGACGACGACGAGCGACTCGGGGATCCGTTCCAGGCTGAGCAGCCCGTCCGAATCGATGATCGTCCTGTCGTCGAAGTCGACGGAGTCGGGATGCGCCGGCCGCGTGCCCACGGCGATGACGAGGTGCTCGGCGCTCATGCGGCGTTCGGAGCCGGGCCCGCCCTCCACCACGAGTGTGTGCTCGTCCGCGAACCGCGCCAGGCCCTGCACGAGCTCCACGCGGTTTCGCTGCAATTGGTTCCGGATGACGTCGATCTCGCGGGCGATTACCCGGTTCGTGCGCTCACGCAGGTCGTCCATCGTGATGTCGGCCTTGACGCGGTAGCTCTGGCCGTACATCTCCCGTTGGCTCATCCCGGTCAGGTAGACGACCGCCTCCCGCAGCGTCTTCGACGGGATCGTCCCCGTGTTGACGCAGACGCCGCCCACCATCGCCCGCCGCTCGACGAGCGCCACGCTCCTGCCCAGCTTGGCCGCCTGCACCGCAGCTCGCTGGCCCGCCGGGCCGGAGCCGATCACGACGAGATCGAAGTCGAACATGGTCGGACAAGTCTGCCCGTCCGGCGAAGCCCCGACAATGGGCGCGCGGACCTCCGCTCGTGGGAACGGAGGCCCGGCTTGATGAGGACCGCGCCTGTAACGCGGCTATGTTGCGGCGGCTCTTCCGTGGGGAGGAGCCGCCATGGTCCTACCTGCCTGCCCGATTTCCAAACCGGTTCTCGTGTCTTGCACGAGCGGGTCGGGCCGGAAGGCCTGACTCCGCGCTGAGCAGCGCGCGGGCCTGTGCGATCGAGTCGACGAGCACCGAGCGGCGCAGCATGCCGTCCTCGAAGAACATCAGCCAGCCGACGCGGGCATCGCTGACGCCGCGTTCGTCCGAAATGAAGAGGCGGCCGAGTGCGACGACGGCGTCGTCGTCCAGTGGCTCGATCGTGTCCACGGTGATCTCATGGGCACGCCGCGCCGAGATCACCGAGCGCGCGAACTCCTCCATCTCGGCGCGGCCGTGGATGATCCGCCCGGCTTCGCTGCGCAGCGCGATCTCGGCGTCCGGATGGATGAGCGTGACGAACTCCTCCCAGTCCCTGGCCGCCGTCGACGTGAACAGCCTGCCGGCGATTTCGACGAGGTCGGGCTGCGGTTCCGACATCGTGGGCGTCCGGATGGAGTCGCTACGACGTGCCGTTGCCCTCTTGCGTGTCGCGCACCGTTCTTGCCACCTGGTCGAGCAGCGGTGCGGCCACGGTGCCGGCGTACGGATCGTCGCGGCCGTCGGACTGCCCGGCGAAGACGACCGCGTCGTCCAGCGAGACCGACCAGATGAGCTCGTCGAGCAGCCCGCCGATCTCGAGCACCCGATCGACGACCGGCTCGTTGCCGACGTGGAGCACGAGGCGCCGGCCGGCGTCGAGCATCCTGCGGTCGCCCTTGTAGAGCCGGTGGACGATCGCCGAGTCGATGAACGTCGTGTCGGCCAGGGAGACGACGATGCCGCGGCGGCTGGACGCCTGCTCGTCGATGGCGGAGGACAGCTCGTCGGCCGTCGTCATGTCGTGCTCGCCCACGAGGCCGATCACGGCCACGTTGTCGCGAACGTCGACCGCAATGGCCGGAACAGCCCGTACCTCGTCGAGGTCCCCCTGGAATTCCCGCGTCCCCTGCTCCATCAGTCCCTCCGTCTCGGAGTCACGAACGACTGGACCGGGCGACACGACACCCGTCACGTACCCCAAGATCTTACACGGGCAGCGCCGGCCGCCATCACGAGGACGGGTGCCGGCGGAGCCGGTCGAGCTCCGCCCTGGCGTCCGCGACCCCCTCGGCGGCCGCCGCCAGCCGTTCGTCGGCGGCGTACGATCGCCGCTCGACCTGCTCCAGGGCGTGCCGCGCGCGCTCGAGCTCCTGCGCCGCCTCGCGGGCGGCTGTACGGGC
>JACXTT010001137.1_pt1 | contig 45109 bp, 39 predicted proteins | sample 9270951 | NCBI WGS metagenome assembly JACXTT01 (sample SAMN15532306, study PRJNA645909) | rock metagenome | isolation source: weathered quartz diorite | place: Puerto Rico | collected 2017-06-21 | reverse complement strand
GCATCTCCTCGTCGTTCCACGGCGCATCCGCCACCAAGTGATGGAGCGACTGATGCATGCGGCGAACATTCCCGGGAGCCAAGCGCCCCGCCATCGGCTCGACGCTCTTGCGCTCGCCCAGTATTAACAATCCGGTGCAGTAGTTTTTCAGAGGCGTGTGCCGGTCGGCGTGCCCCGCGGCGTTAGCCAGGCCCTCCATAATGCCGCGAAGCGCCTCTGCTGTGGGCCTGGCGAAGAGAGGCGTGATCCCACGAAAACAATTCTACATCAAATTGTTTCTTTTTAACACAGTAATACTAGGCACTGACGCGGATGGCCCATGCACGAGCCCCGCGTCTCACACGCGGGGTTGGGACCGACACCACTAACCCCGGCCACTAGGCCCGGGGCCTCCGCGGGAGGGCACGATTTACGAGTACAGCAACGCGCCATCGACCAGGCGGCTCTGCGGCTCCGAACCATCGTTCACTGCATACTTGATCACCTTCGGACCAAACAGCGAAGCGCTCGCGTGGACCCCGTCTTTCCGCAGCGCGTAGAAGCTGATGTTGAACTTCATCCTCGCCTTGTCATCGTTATAGTTGCGCGAAATCCGCTTCAACGCATCCATGCAGGCGTCGGATGGCGACATGCCCTTGCGCATGTTCTCAACCACCGTGTGCGCGCCGCAGATGCGGATGTTCTCTTCGCCGCGGCCCGTGGATCCGGCGCCACCCACCTCCTGATCGACGTAGAGTCCGGCGCCGATAATCGGCGAGTCCCCAATGCGTCCGGGGATCTTCCAGGCGAGACCGCTCGTAGTCGTCGTTCCGGACATCTCGCCCTTGGCGTTCAACGCCAGGCAGTTGATGGTCCCCGTCGGAGGATGCATCGCGCGATTCCAGGCGTACGCCAGGAGTTCGTCATCCATCTCCGGGAACACTTTCTTGAGCAGCGCGACGCGCGCCTTTGACGGAGGAGCATCCGTGCCGTCGGTCCAGTTGTTATGACCCGAGGCGTCTTTCAGCGACTGCTTCCACACCATCCACGCGACGCGTGATTTCTCGGTGAGCAGGTTCTCTTCCTTGATTCCCCACGCCTTCGCGAACCGCCGCGCGCCGTCGCCTGCAAGCATCACGTGGTCGGATTGTTCCATAACCATCTTCGCCAGCTTGGCCACATTCTTGATCTTTTGCACGCCCGCAACGGAACCCGCGCGGCGTGTCGGACCGTGCATCACCGAGGCATCGAGTTCGACTTCGCCTTCTTCATTGGGAAGGCCGCCGAAGCCGACTGAATCGTCATTCGGATCGTCTTCCACCATGGTGACGCCCGCCACCACGGCGTCGAGCGTATCGCCTCCCGCCTTGATGATCTGCATCGCGCGCTGGCAGCAGATCAGCCCGTTGTTGCTCGAAATCACAATATTCTTAGGACCGCCCCCGCTCTGTTGCTGCTGTGCGAAGGCCGAAGAGGCGGCTGCGGCGGATGCTGCTGCGGCGGAACCAATCATCCACTTGCGCCGGGTGAAGTCACTCATAGCACTACACTATACCAACGGAACGCCTGGAGCGGCAGTGGACACGCGGGTTATCCTAGTAAGGATCGCTACGAAATAGAGGATTCTACCCTTGGCTATTGGTTCCGCCTTCCGAGCGTTTTTCGCCCTTCTCGGAGGCAAGTTCCCCGAAGACATCGCCCGCGAGTACGGGTACGTGAAGGCGGCCGCCGCGCCAAAACCCGCGCCTCCCAAGCCGACTTTCACGCCCGCGGATGGCGCCCTGCAATTGCTGTCGATTCTGCAGCGCGATGCGCGTCTGGTGGACTTTCTGATGGAAGACATTTCGGCCTACGAAGACGAGCAGATTGGCGCGGCGGTGCGCAACATTCACCAGCAATCGCGCGAAACCCTGGACCGCTACGTGACCCTTGCGCCCGTGGTTGACGGCGTCGAAGGCGACTTCACCAAAACCCCCGAAGGCGCCAGCAATTACAAGCTCATCGGCAACGTGCCGGCGAACGGCAAAGCGCCTGGAGGCCTGCTTCGCCATAAAGGCTGGAAAGCGGAGACAATCGAATTGCCGCAGCTTGCATCGGGACAAAACCTGAAGATCGTGGCGCCAGCGGAACTGGAGATCGAGTAGCACCTCTTTCATGATCGGCATTGACCTCGGAACCACCAACTGCGCTCTCGCGTTTGCAGAAGGCGATGCGGCGGTTCAGCTTTTTTCCATCCCTCAACTCGTGAACCCGGGCGAAGAGCGCGCGGAAGCGTTGCTGCCGTCCTTCTTTTTTTTGACGGGCCCCGGGGACTTCCCCCCAGGCACGGTGGACGGCCCGATCGTCGGCGCATTGGCCCAAAAGCGGGGCGCTGAAAACCCCGGCAGGTTGGTGTCCTCGGCGAAGTCGTGGCTCTGCCATGCCGGCGTGGACCGGACCTCGAGACTGCTGCCGTTCGAAGCGCCCGAGGGCGTTGAAAAAGTTTCGCCGCTCGATGCGTCATCGCGATATCTGGCGCATCTGAAGCAGGCTTGGGAACAGGCTCGTCCCGGTCAACCGTTCACCGATGTGTTGATCACAGTGCCCGCGTCGTTCGACGCGACGGCTCGCGAATTGACCGAAAAAGCCGCAGCTATGGCGGGTTATCCCAAGTCCATCCTGCTGCTTGAAGAGCCGCAAGCGGCGTTCTATGCGTGGATTGAGCGTCATCCCGAATGGCGCGAACACGTGCAGGCCGGGGACGTGATTCTTGTGGTCGACATTGGCGGCGGCACCACGGACTTTTCGTTGATTCAAGCCGCAGACGTCAAGGGCTCGCTCACGCTCGAACGCATAGCAGTGGGCGACCATATCCTGCTCGGCGGCGACAACATTGACCTCGCACTGGCGCGGACCGTGGAACAAGGCTTGAAATCAAAGCCAGACCGGCTGCAGTTCCAATCGCTGTGGCAGCAGTGCCGCACCGCGAAAGAGCAGTTGCTCGGCGAGAACGCCAAGACACAGGAATGGCCGATCACCCTGCTGGGTAAAGGTTCCGCGCTGATCGGAGGCACGATCAAAGCGAAGATCCGCCGCGACGATATTGAACGGATCCTGCTCGACGGCTTTCTGCCAGTGGTGGACAAGAATCAGACACCGCAACGCCGGCGCGCGGGTCTTGCCGAAGCCGGTTTGCCCTACGCATCCGACGCCGCCATCACAAGGCATCTCGCGGCTTTTCTGGCGAACGCGGGCGTGCAGCCCACCAAGGTTCTGTTCAATGGCGGCGTGCTCAAAGCGACTCCGGTACGCGATCGCATGCTCGAATTATTGAAGAGCTGGAACAAGGGCAAGGCCGTCGAGCCGCTGCTGGGCGAGGACCTCATGCATGCCGTCGCGCGCGGCGCCGCTTACTATGGCTGGGCCCGGCAAGGCAAAGGCATTCGCATCCGGGGCGGCGTTCCCAAGACTTACTACATAGGCATTGAAAGCGCGATGCCTGCCGTGCCAGGCTTCCGCCCGCCAGTGAAGGCGTTGAGCGTCGCGCCGTTCGGTATGGAAGAGGGCACGAGCGTCAAACTGCCTGAGAACCGCGAGTTCGCGCTCGCGGTCGGCGAACCAGCCGAGTTCCGCTTCTTCAATTCCGCCAAGCGCCACGGGGATGCGGCGGGCGAGATGATCGACGACGTTGGCCAGGACCTGGTCGAAATGTCGCCAATCGAAGTAACGCTCGATGGCGACAAGGGCGAGATCGTGCGGGTGACGCTCGAATCCGTCGTGACCGAAACTGGGCAACTGCAGATCTGGTGCGTGGCGCGCGATGGCAAGCGCCGCTGGAAACTCGAATTCAACGTGAGGGAAAAAGTGAAATGAAGGTAGGCATCGATCTCGGGACGACGAACTCCGCGTTGGCGTTCATTGATCCGAAAGAGGCGGCCGAAGCGGATTTTCCGCCCATTCACGTGTTGGACATTCCGCAAACGATCGCGCAAGGGCGCGCGGAACCTCGCCGCACGCTGCCGTCGTTTCTCTTTCTAGGGCCAGACCAGACTCACGTCGGCGCTTTTGCGCGCGATCAGGGCGCGATTGTGCCGACCAAGTCGGTGCACTCGGCGAAGTCCTGGTTGTCGAACCCGGATGTCGATCGCACGGCGAAAATCCTGCCTTGGGACGCGCAGGAAGGCGGCCGCGTGTTGTCTCCAGTCGAGGTCTCGGCAAAAGTCATCGCGCACATGGGGGAGGCGTTTCAAGCGCGTTTCGGGCAGCCCCTCAGCGAGCAGGAAATCGTTCTCACCGTTCCCGCAAGCTTCGATGAAGAGGCGCGAGAGCTCACCGTGGCTGCCGCCAAAGAGGCAGGGCTCGAAAAGCTGACGCTGCTCGAGGAGCCGGCTGCGGCGTTCTATTCGTGGATCGCCAACGATCTGACTCGTTCGCAGAAATCGTTGTTTGACGGTCAGAACGTACTGATCTGCGATGTCGGCGGCGGCACCAGCGACTTCACGCTCATCCGCGTCAACCGCAATGGCGACCGTGTGGAATTCACGCGCACAGCCGTGGGCAAACATTTACTGCTCGGCGGCGATAACCTCGATCTCACGCTCGCCTGGCTGGTGGAGGCGAAACTCGGCCAGCAGCTTTCCATCCGGCAGCGCTCCGGCCTTCGCCGTCAATGCGCCGCCGCCAAAGAAAAGCTGCTGAGCGATCCGAATCTGAAGTCGGTGGATATCACGGTGCTCGGTTCGGGATCCTCGCTCATCGGCGGCACCCTGCGCACTGAAATCACGCGCGAAGAAGCGCTCGAACTCGCGCTCGACGGCTTTCTCCCCTTCAGCGCAATCGACGAAAAGCCAAAAGAAGAAAAGCGCAGCCTCTTCCGTGAAGTCGGCCTGCCGTATGTTTCCGATCCTGCTGTCACGCGGCACCTCGCGGCATTCCTGCATTCGGCCAACACAGCCCCCGACGCGATCCTCTTCAACGGTGGCTTCTTCATTCCCGATCTGCTGCGCGATCGCGTAGTGGACGTGATCGAAAAGTGGTACGGCAAGCGTCCGCTGGTGCTCGAGAACCGCGATCTCGACCTGGCCGTGGCAGTCGGCGCGTCTTATTATTCTTACGTCCGCTCCACCGGCGCGGGCCTGATCGTTCGTGGCGGTCTGCCGCGTTCCTATTACCTCGGTCTCGCGAGCACGAAGCCGGATACGATCGAAACCTTGTGCCTGGTTCCCCGCGGCGCGGAAGAAGGCGCGACGCTCGAAGTGGACAATGACGCGTTGCAGTTGGTGGCCAACAAGGCAGTCGCGTTCAAACTGTACAGTTCTCTCATTCGATCGGAAGACCCAGTCGGCGCGGCGGTGTCGTTCGCACAAACCGAACTCGATGCGGGCGATGTGAAATTGCATGCGCCGTTGAGCGCCGTGATCCGCTTTGGCAAGCAGGGCGAACGGCTGGTTCCTGTCAAGCTCGGCGCGAAACTCACCGAAGTCGGCACCATCGAGATGTGGGCCGATTCGAAGATCAGCGAGCACCGCTGGCGGCTGCAATTCGAACTCCGCAAGCAGGCGCAGGCGGCCTCCGCGCGCGCAGCCGCGGTGGTTTCAGACGAAGCGCTGGCCAAAGCTCTGCAACTCATTACGGACACTTTCGAGGGTTCCGCCATCGCGCCTGAGGAACTCCCCGCCAGGCTCGAACAGACCTTTGGACTCGGCCGCAATTCCTGGCCGCTTTCCGCGATCCGCAAGCTCGCCGATCGCATGCTCGAACTCGCGGAATGCCGCAAGAAATCGGCCGCCCACGAGATGCGCTGGTTGAACCTGTGCGGCCTCTGTCTGCGTCCGGGCTTCGGCTTTCCGGGCGACGATTACCGCATCGAACAGGCCCGCCGCGTCTATGCCGCTGGGTTGACCTTCGCAAGCCAGGTGCAGAACGAGATCGACTGGTGGATTTTCTGGGGACGGGTGGCGGGTGGCCTCAACCGCAACCAGCAGGTGGACGTCTTCCAGCGCATCTCGCCGCAGATTATGCCCAAGTTCAATAAGAAGCCTCCGCGCATCAATTCGAGCCTGCTGCGCGAGATGTGGCGCACTGCGTCGAGCCTCGAACTGCTGCCCGCGCAGACGCGCACGCAACTCGGCGACGGCCTGCTCGACAAGATCAAGAAGGCCGATATGGTCGAAACGTCGCTCTGGTGCCTCTCACGCCTCGGCGCGCGTAAACTGTTCTATGGTCCGAACAACCAAGTGCTGCCGGCCATGACAGCGACACGTTGGATCGAAGCGATTTCGAAAACGTCGAACAGCGGCGACGCAGCGCTCTCGCTTGCGCGGGTGACTGGCGACGGCACGCGCGACCTGACTCCGCAGGCGCTCGATAACGTGCGTCGCGCGTTTCCCGATCTCGACCTCGAAGCCGACGATTCGGCGGACATGCGGCAGATGGGAAAAATTTTCGGCGAGGAACTGCCTGCCGGGCTCGTGCTGCAGCAACCCGTGGAATGAATGAACAACAGATCATCGAGCAGATCCGCCGTCAGGCCGGAAGCGAAAGCCTCGAACTCGGCATCGGCGACGACTGCGCGATCTATCGCCCCAAGGCGAACGAAGATCTGTTGTTCACCACGGACTTTCTCATCGAAGACGTCCACTTCCGGCGCGGCCTGTTTCCGCCGGACGCCATCGGCCACAAGGCGCTCGCCCGCAGCTTGAGCGACATCGCGGCAATGGGTGGCGATCCTCGCTTCTGCCTGCTGTCGCTGGCGTTGCCCAACGGCATCGGGTCCGACTGGCTCGAACAATTCTTTCGCGGTTTCTTCAAGCTGGCGAGAAAATACAAGACCACGCTCGCGGGCGGAGACCTGTCGCGGGCGTCGAAGGTCACCTGCGACGTGATGGTCTGCGGGTCCACGCCGCGAGGCAAGGCGCTGCGGCGGGATGGTGCAAAACCCGGCGATATCATCTACGTATCGGGGCGGCTCGGCAAGGGTTGGGAAAGGTATCAGCGGCCGGAGCCTCGCCTCGCGATCGGCAAGAGTTTGCGCGGGCGCGCGACGGCGGCGATGGATCTGAGCGATGGCATCTCGATGGACCTCCACCGGATGTGCAAAGCTTCAGGCGTCGCCGCGTTACTCGAGTCGGTGCCGCTCATGCCGGGAGCGTCGCTCGACGCGGCTCTGCATGGCGGCGAGGATTACGAACTGCTCTTCACGCTGCCTCCCCGGAAGAAGGCGCCGAAGGGGAGTTTCCGGGTCGGGATCATTGAAAGAGGCGATTCAGGTTTGATCCGTTTTCACGAACAGGCGCTCTCGGCGCTCGGCCACGATCACTTTCGCGAGTCTACAACGCCTCAACACTAATGATTTCAAACAGTTTGACGATAGTACTAAGGTGTGAAGGTTGGTCCACCCTATGGATATCGTTGAAATCCTGCAGTCCCATCCGCTCAATGGCATTGCGATCCTGATCGCGCTCGCCGTCATCGCCTGGAGCTTCGTAATCGTCCGTAAGTCCCGCAGCCGCTATGACCGGATCCTCATTGGCGGGGTAGGGATGATCGCGGTGTTTCAAGGCATGCGGTTGTTGATTGGCGCCAGCTATGACGATCTGGTCAATCTTTTCGTAACCGCGATCTGCCCCGCGTCTTTATGGGCCCTGACACACCTGAGCCGCACCCATCGAACTACGGAATTCGCGTTGCGGCTCGCCGAGGGCAATCAGTCACTGCCGCTCAAGGCGAATATCTCTCTGCTTGCTGCGGAGGATGTCTCCAGGACCGTTCTGGATGCCGCACCGATGCCGATGTTCGCCGTGGGGCTCGATGGCAACGTGAATTGCTGGAACCGCGCCGCGGAAAAGGCGCTGGGATGGTCGCGCGAAGAAGTATTGGGCCAGAAGCTGCCCAATTTGTTGCTGTATCCAGGCGACCCTATGGATGGACAATCGGCCGCGCTGCGCGTGGTTCGCAAAGATGGTTCGGCGCTGGATCACACGGTTAGCTCGGTTCCGCTGCGCGACGCCAAGGGCACGGTGAACGGCATCCTGACAATTCTTTCTTCGTGAGGGCGAAGCTCCGATAGCGTTCGATCACTTGATCTTGGCCCAGAATTCCTGCGCATCATCGCCCAAATCCACTTCGGCCAGATGCGGCCGGATGTCGCCGTCAATCCCATTCAGCGGAATGGTGTAACGGTTGTAGTGCAGCGGGCAGACATAGATTCTCCGGCCCACGGTATCGACGAGAATCCTTCCAACCAGACCACGCATGGAATCCTTGGCATACGAAAACGGAAGCTCGCGGAACAGGCCAGGCGGATCAATTGCGTCCACATAGTCGCGGTAGCAGTCCCAGGAACCGGGCAGCGCATGCCGGACGAGATCGAGAAGGGTGCTTCCTGCGAATCGGAAAAGCCATTGGTTGATCTCGGCGAATCTCGCACCCCTTCGGGCGATCTCGTCGAACTGCCACAGGATTCCCATCTTCTCCTGGGTGACGATGACGCCAGCCTGAACAACTAACCCCTGCGAAGCAACGATCTCGCAAAGCAATGGCTGGCCATCGAGCAGAAACGGCACAGTACCGGAATCGAATCGATTGTAGAGTTCCCCCCAGCATCCTTCATACACACGGCGCCCGACATAAGTGCAATCCAACACAATGCCCATTTTCAGGCAAGGCTTCCCGCCGAAGTCAAAAATCTTTCCATTCGCCGCGTCCCGGCATTGCTTGACAACGGAGTTGCAGAACGACATCACTGCGCCTTCGAAGCTCAGACTCATTGAGGCCGGGTCAAACATGCACTTTTGATCCCATGGGAACCCGGCCTTATCCCAATACTCACCATCCTTGGAAGTGCCGCCTTTCACCGGCAGTATCTGGATCAAGGCGCCTTTATTGGGGCAAGTCTCATAAAGCTCGGCGGCAAAGTTGATCGTCTCGATGCTGAAATTCCGGACGTCCTTGCTCCGCTTCTTACAGGCCAGCGCATCGTCCTCGATGCACTTCACCAGAAGACCCCATTTTTTCAAGTTCTGATTGACCCATAGAATCAATGCTTCCTGCACGGTCTTTTCGAGCTTCGATGCAGCGATCGTCTTCAGAACGAATTTGAAGGCGCTGATCTCTTCCGGACTTGGACCATTGAACACGAGATACCGCTGGATATTCTTGAACCGGGGCAGTTTCACCAACTCCATGGCCGTATACGCTTCACTCGCCGATCCACCATCCGATATCGGGGCCTTGTTGCTGAAGGGGTTGACGAGGGGAATCGGACACTGGTCTTTGATGACGTCCCAGCGATTTCCCGGCTCGATGGGCCGGCCGTACTGAATAACTGGGCGGAGTGCGATATTGAGATTTGTCCGGCAGCTAGTCACCCATCGGCGGATTTCAATCATTCCCGCATAAAACGGCTGCCAGTCGCTCAAGGGGAGTTCCGTGGTTCTCACGCAACCGGCGATCATCTTCAGGATGTCGGTCAACTTGATGTCGATAAAAGTGAGCCGGTCGTAGACACTCTTGGCCCCGATCGATGCGGATTGCCACGCGGCGCATAGTTCGGCGATCCAGCACCACAGAATTCCCATCTCGACTGCGGTCTCCCCATCCAGCGCGCCGCCTTTCCGGTAGAGCTTTACAATCTGATCCAGGCGAAGCCAGGTGCAAGGAGGAATCATCACAGCATTCCTGTAAAACTCCCCGCCATGGTTGTGTTTGGTGATGTGCAGCCTGAGCCACATGTCGAGCAGGGTCCACCCGAGCACCTTGTTGCGTGACATTTCGCCGCATAGTTTGAACAACTGCCCATAGCAGGAACCATCCCAGCCTTGGTCATCGAAATTGACCCCGGCGCATTTGCCTCTCGGATTGAGGCAGTCCTGCACTACTTTTTTCAATACGATCGACATGACGCTTTCGTTGTCGTAGACATGTACGATGTGAAACGGGCTGCAGCCCAGCAAGGTCAGATCGAGGCACGATACCGGGCGCAGCGCGCGGGCATCCTGTTCGAAGAACTCATAGTTGGCGACATTGAGCCTCACTTGGGTGGTGCTTTCCACTTTGCGGGATACGTAGCAGATCGGCGGGCGCGCTCCAACCCATTCGATGTCGTGAAATATGGTTCCACGAAGCAAACCGGGTCCGGCCGCCAGACGGCAACGTATGGGAAACGCTGCGCCCAGCATCGTGATCTCGCAGTCCCATCGTTTCCCGCCGTCGAAGTTCGGCACTACTTCGATTGGCGCAGTTTCTTCTTCGTCGTCTTTTATGACCAACTTCTCGTGGACTTCTTCGAGCGCGCCGCCGCCATAGTCTTCTTTGTACGAGGAGCTGGAGGGGCCGGCCGATGGGCATTCGCCAAGGTGGTCGTTACAGGCCCAGTAACCACATATCTTGCAGTGAGCCCCACAATCGTTGCATTTGTTCTTGCATGCCGGAACGTGGTTGCAGGGCCGGACCGGATCTTTGCCACATTGCAAGCAAGGCATGATCCTACGACAAGTGCCTTTCGATCAACTTGGCCTTCGTCGGCTCGTCTGCCTCGCCAGTCACTTCCAAACCGTTGTCCGCTTGGAATTGTTCGATGGACGCGAGTGTCCATTCCTTGCCCGCACCGGGCGGGTCTCCGCAAAAGTAACCGAGATTCGCAAGACGAATCCAGATTCCGTCATCCGTATCCACCGGACACACGCGTCCAATCGGAACAATCATCTTCTCGATGTCCGGCGCCGCGCCTACCAGTAGCGTGGCCCTGTCTGCGTGCGGTGGAATGGGCTTAATCAGCATCCCTTGGCCGTTCGTCTTTGCCTGAACCGCTTTTAGCGTCTCTTCCTTTCGTGTCACGATAGTCAACAAATACGGCAGCCCGGCGCGGGGCCTGGAGTCCGCATCGAGAAAGCGCAGTTTCAACACCTCTGGAATGCCCTTGAGCCTCAATCGGTAGCGGTATCCCGGCGCCACAGGTATGTTCTTTTTGCGCCGCTTCGGAATATGGACTTCATCGGCCGGGTAGAGAATGTTCATATCCTTGCGTAGCTTTCGTAACGCCTTGTTCTCCGCCAGCGCCCACAAGCTTTCGGGGAAGAATCCATATTGAAACGCGATGCTGGAAAAGCATTCGCCGGATTGAACCGTGTGTACCGTTGCGCCGTCTGCGGCCGAAGCGAGCGCCGCAGACCACGATGCATCTTGCGTGCTTTCGGGCTTTTCGAGAGGGAAGGCGCTCACCAGTTCCCAAAGATCCTGATCGAGATCGTAAAGGCTCAACGTGTAGCCAGCCGGAAGCAGACCTTCGAGGCGAACCGGGGCCTTTGGGCCGGTCTGATCGTAAAGCCCTTTCCCGCCTGATAACAGCTCCACGCGGATGCCTTCGATGAGGCGGCCGTCTTCGCCCGCAACCTCGATCTCGATGGCTTTTTTCTTCGCTTGCCGGCAGGGCGCAACGGCGCCGGTTTCGGATGGACTGAAGTCCTTGGATTCTGCGAGAGCTGTTTGGAGTTGATCGCTTTTGCCCATCGATCACCCGCCGCTCTCAAATTGCATGATCATGGCGGCGTTGTGGCTTTCCACTTCCAGGCGATGCATCGCGCGTTCGAAAACAATTTCGAGACGCCGCCCGGGTTCGGTGAGCGCCGCGTCTTCCAGCACCTCGCGCATCCACGCGTTTTCCGGGACCATTTCGAAATCCCACGAAAATATCGCGCAGAGGCCAGCGAAACGAACGATGTCGCGGTCGCTGATGATTCCATAAGTGGCCGCCCGCTGCACACATTGACGGATTTCCGCGGTGAGTTGGTCCTCGTCAAGCTGCAAAACGTTTTCCGCAAAATGAGTGCGTAAATGCCGTCGAACCTGGTCCAAAGTCCGCAAGCGGCGCTCTTCATCGAAAGCGATTATCTGGGCCGCGCGAATCTGCAGCATCTTGTTTGTCCATTATAGGCGACCGCATTCGCGCACGGTCACTTCGCTGCTGGCGGTCTGCAATTCTTTGGGCCAGGATGAGGCATCGGAATGTTTCTTTTCCGTGCAACCGGGTCTTGCGCCTTGTCGATGCTTGCCTACAGCGGCAGAATCTCTTCCCGGACCGGATCGAAGTTCAAGCGGCGCTTCTGCAGATACGCGAGGTTGCCCAGATGCGACGCCTGCGCCGACCGGTGTCCGATGAGAACATCGCCGTTCGGCTTCTGCCGGGTCTTCACGCATTCGAGGAAGTTCCGAACGTGGTCGAGCGTCAGATCATGAGGCTCCGCTTTCACTTCCACCCCGGTCTTGGAACCGATCTCGCGGAACTCGTAGCGGTTCCGGTCGATATACAGCCGGCCCTTGGTGCCGCAGAATTCGATGCCGGAACCTGCGATGCCGGGTACGAGCGTCGCCTCGAACGTCACTGTGTAGTCGAACGGATACTCGAGCAGCACGTTGATCGTGTCCGGCGCCGTGCGGCCGTCTTTGTAAGCATAAACGCCGCCGGACGCCACCGCGGACGCCGGACCATCGTGGCCCATGAACATGTGCACGACGTCCACCCAGTGCGTGAACAAATCGGTCACCTGGCCGCCGCCAAAGTCGAGATAGGCTCGCCAGTTCCAGTATTGTTGAGGATCCCACTCGCGCCACTTCAACGGCCCCAGAAAGCGCGCCCAATCGAGGTTCGAAGGGCGTTGGGCGAGGGACGCGGGCGCCTTGCGCAAATGGTATCCGTTGCCGTGCCACCAGGTGCGCACGAGGCTGATTTTGCCGAGCGCATCGGTGTCCATGTATTCCTTCTTGGCCCGCAGATAGTGGATGCCGGAACGTTGCTGCATGCCGACCTGGCACACGCGTTCGTGCACGCGCGCCACCTTGACGATTTCCGGGCCTTCTTCCATCTTGAGTGTGAGAGGCTTTTCGACGTAAACGTCTTTACCCGCCCGCATCGCGTCGCAAGCCGTCGTGAAGTGCCAGTGGTCCGGCGTGCCGATCAGCACCGCGTCGAGTTCTTTGACCTCGAGCAATTTGCGGTGGTCGCCAAAGTTGCGCGCGTTGGGCATTTTCTGGCGCGCCTTATCGATGTTTTCACTGTAGATATCGCAGACGGCTCCAACATTGACCTGATTGGTCGCTTGGAACTGGCTCATCACATAGCGGCCTCGTTCGCCGGCGCCGATAAGTCCCATTTGAACGGTGTCGTTCGCGCCCATCACGCGTGAGTAGGAAGCCGCGGCCATGGCGGTAGCTGCGGAGGAAACGCGCTTCAATAGCTCTCTTCTCAACATGGGAAGAGTATATCAGTTCGGGTTCGCAACAAACTAACTATTTGAGGAATCGCGACACAACGCACGCGGCGCGAGCTGATCTGTCAAAGGGTGTCGGGCCGCGTTGTCATGGGACGAGTCTGGCCCTGCCTGGGCTAGCTGGTCAGCGCGAGGATCAGGTTCTCGAACACAGTCCGGTCGTCGGGACGGGTATCGCGCAGGTCGCGATCGGCGCCGAACAGCAGTTTCACGGCCTTTTCGGCCTTCGAACGCGGAAACGCGGACACCGTCTGCGCCACCTGTTCCGCGCGGTCACGCCACATGCGGATGCCGAGCTTGGTGAAATGTCCCACGATCTGCTGCGAGTTTTTCAAGCCCGCCTCATGCGCGATGAGCGCGTATTTGAACTGGCCCGCGACGAAGGTCAACGCCAGAGGCAGATACTCGCCTTCGCGGACCAGCGAATCGAGGATGTCGAGCGCTTTGCCGCGATTGCCCTGGCTCATTGCGGCCACCAGCGCAAAAATGGTCGAGGTCCGCGCATTGGGGATGAGCGCGGCAATGTCGTCCGCGGTAATCTTGCGCGAAGTCCCCGCAAAGAGGCTCAGCTTCTCGATCTCGTTCGAAATCCGCAGTATGTCGCCTGCGCAGGCTTCCATGAGCAGGGCGAGTTCCGGCGGGCCAAGCTGCAGGCCGGTTTGCTTGATCGCATCCTGCGCTATCCCGCGAGCCACGGCGGGTTCGACGGGGTGGAACTCCACCTGATGCCTCACCGGTTTGTAGAACTTCAAGACGCGCTCCATGCGGGCTTTATCTTCACCGTCGAAGTCGAACTTTTGCGCGTTCAGCACGACCACGACGCCGGGCGTTGGATTCTGCAGGTACGACACCAGTTCCACCGCAGCCTCGGCGCCCGCTTCCTCGGTCATGCGCTTCGGCAGCGCGCTCTCCGCGCTCGCCACCCAAATCACGCGGTTCGAAACGAACAACGACATGGCGCGCGCGTCGTCGAGCGCTTCCGCGAGGGTCAACTGATCAAGGTCGAGCGGGGACCAGCCCTCTTCATCGCCGTCCTCCCCCAATACAGCTTTTTTCAATGCGCGGCGGCACTGGTCACGCTGAAAACCTTCCGGCCCCACAAACAGATACACCGGCGCGGGCTTGCCTTTCGTCACTTCCTGCACGAATTGCGCTGGCGTCATTTGGCCTAGAAGCCCTCCAGAATCGCGCTCACCAGCGACCTCGCCACCTCGCGGCTCAAACGGTCGAGCGCGGGGTCGCTTTCCTCGAAATACACTTCGGGTTTGGTGCTGATCTCGTACCGCTGGTTGAACGTAAAGCTCGGCCGCGTGTACAGCACCTTTCCCGTGGCGCGTTCCGTCAATGTCGCCGTCATGGTGACAGTGAATTGCACGCCGGACGCACGTCCCGTCGCGGGATCGAAAATGGTCGGAAAGGCCTGGTAGTTCATCACCGACCCCGTGAGAATCGCATCGGCGTCTTCCGCGCGGTTGACGATGCGGTAGCGGCTTCTGGCCACGAACTCGCGCGCGATATCCTGCGGCAGCTTGTCGGTGAGACGGTACTTGACCGTGTTGTTATGCCAGGCCGGAACATAGATCTTCTGGATGTTCTTGGGGACGGTATCGGCCTTGCCGGCGACGTGGTAGCCGCAGCCGGTCAATATCAAAGCAAGAATGCAAAAAACACGCGTCATAGAATTTGTTTGGCGGCGGCCAGCGCGTTCGATGCGAGGATGCGCAGGTTGTCGAATGTCATCCAAATCCACCAGGCATTCGCGTCGCGCCGGTCTTTTCGAAGAGCGCCGATCATGAACCCATCCTGCTGGGCCGCGCCCGCATTGGTGGGCGGTTCCGTGCCGGCGGTCCGCAAGTCGATCAGATCGTCGCCCTGCAGCAGGCTCTCGATGCTTTCCACCTCGGCGGTCATTCGCACAAAAGCCAGAACGCCATAGCCGTGAAACACGGGTGGTTGCAGCACGCGCAGCGATACTTTCGCCCCAGGGCTGAGCTTGTGCAAATCGCGTTCAATACGATCCTCGATCGCGCTCAACTGCACTGGGGCGTCCTCGCCAAACTCGGGCAGCACGTTGAAGGCGAGTTGCGCGTCGAACACTGCCTTGGGCAGGGGCTGAAAGGTGAGCAGGTTCGTGGACTGTTTCTGCAGTTCGCCAATACCCGCGTGGCCGCGTTCGCTGGCCGGTTCGAGCACCGTGATCACCGAATAGTCGACGTATTTCAGCTTGCCGAGCAGGAACGCAATGGCCGTCGAGGCCGGGTGCGCAATGGCGAGTACGCCGGCTTCCGGATCGATGCCGATGCGCGGCGCAGCGACCGCCACACCTTCGCCAAGCGCGCCAGTGAGATCCACAAAGCGGGCATGAGGGGCGATCTTGCGCGCCAAGCCGCTCGATTCCGGCGTGCCGGCCAGAAACACCACTTGCGACTCGTCCAGCGCTTCTTTCGAAAGCGGTTCGAGATAGGTTGCCTCTTCGCCGGTGCTGGCGAGAGCGCCCGCTCCTTCGGGTTCGCCCGAAAGCAGACGAAGCGTCCAGTGCAGCTTTTCGTCACGGATGAGGTCCTGCAGTTCACGGCCAAGCAGCGAGGCCCCGCCGACAATGGCGACGGTAGTTGAGATGGGAGTGGTCTTCTTTGTCTTCAACGGACGGACTTCCTTGATTTAAGCCAGGGCCGAGGTCTCCGGCGCGACAGGCGGCGGTGGCGCCGTCGGGCGGATCCGTCTCCGGATGAAGCCTCCGACGCGAATCACGATGCCGCTGCTCATATATACGATCGAAAGGCCGAGTAACGCGGGCTGTGAGAAGTTCCACAAGAGGTACAGAACGACGGCGACAGCGACGAACGAAAACGGCGAGCGCGGCCGCAGCAGGTTGATGTCCTTGAAGCTCGGATACCGCCAGGTGCTCACCATCAAAAATGCTTCGGCCGCGAGCAGGGCCACCCACGCCATCATTTGGGGCCACAAGCGCAGAGGTTCGCCATCCACGTAATAGATGATCGACGCGAGCACTCCGGCGGCGGCCGGAATCGCCATGCCGACGAAGTACTTGCGGTCCGGGCGGCCAGGATTCGAAGGCTTCGGATTCTTCTGCACATTGAATCGCGCCAGACGCAGCGAACCACAGAGCAGGAACAGAAACGAGACGAAGATGCCGATGTTCGGCATGTTCTTTTGAAGCCAGGGCAGTTCGACCGGGAAATGAACCAGTTGCATGCCCCATGCGTAGGCAAGTACGGCGGGCGCGAGGCCGAATGTGACGACATCGGCCAGGGAATCCATCTCCTTGCCGAATTCGCTCACCGTGTTGGTCATGCGGGCGATGCGTCCATCGAGGCCATCCAGAAGAATCGCCCAGCCGATCGCCTTTGCCGCGAACGCAAAGTGCGCCGCGCCCCCCGGCGACTGCGAGGCGAATGCCGAGGCGCCCTGCAGAGACTCCGCAATCGCCACAAAACCCAGATAGATATTGCCCGCGGTAAACAGCGTGGGTAGGGCGTAGGCGGCGCGCCGCGGCCTGCGGTCTGGAGAGTTCGGATCGATCAGGCGTTCACGCAAATTGAGATTCGGCATCACGATAGACCTTCTACTTTCCGCGGCGCCTGGCGATGACGCTCGAGGCGCCCGATACACGATCGCCGACGCGCACCGCGATTTCCCATTCGGGACCAAAAAACACATCGGTGCGCGAGCCGAACTTGATCAGCCCAATGCGTTCGCCGCGCTCCAGCTTGTCGCCCGGCTTCTTGTCGCAGACGATGCGGCGGGCAATCAACCCTGCAATCTGTATGAATTTCACCACGCTGCCATCCGGCGTCTCGACGATGATCTCATTGCGCTCGTTCTCGTCGCTCGCCTCTTCGTGCTCGGCGTGGCCAAACTTGCCCTCATGGTAAGTCACTGCTTTTACGACGCCTTCTACCGGAGTCCGGTTCACGTGTACGTCAAAAACGTTGAGAAAAATACTGACGCGGGTCTGCTTGCCGCCGTCCACCGGCTTGATCAGCACCACTTTGCCGTCCGCGGGCGAAACGGCGACAGCCCCCGTCGGCACGCTTCGTTCCGGGTCGCGAAAGAACCAGAGGCAGAAGACGGCCAGCAAATAGAACGGTGCGCCGAGCCAGGGCTTGGTGAAATAACCGGTGACCAACCCGGCAGCGAGGAGCGCCAGTGCGTAGTAAATTCCCGTAACGACCATGCGGTGCTTCTATTGTCGCAAGATCCGGGGTGTGAATACACCCAGCCTGTAGAGCGTGTAATGCCCCAACCGGAAACCCAGCAGTTTTGTAAACATCAGAAAAAATGAACATTTGGGACAATGGCGCCCCGAATGCTGGCAGGAATGCGTCGGTATGACGAGGAGGCAAATCACAACATGGTTTATCTATTCTCACTCTGGATTGCGCTCGCCGCCGTGCTTGCGGCGATCGCGCTGTATCGCAAGTACGTATCCCGCGACGAGGATGACACGGTGCATCTGAATGCAGCGCCAGACGGCGTGTTGCAGCATCAAACGGAAGTCGCAGTCAAGCTCGACGCGATCGACAAGTGGGGCAAGACGCTTACCGCGGTCGAAGTCGTCTTCGGTCTGGTGCTCGCTACTGTGTGGCTGTACCAGTCGTGGATCGAGAACGGCAAGATGAACTGACAACAACAACAACAGCCAGCGTGTTCTCGAGAGGAGGTGACCTTATGTTCAAGAAGATTCTCTTTCCGGTGGATTTTTCCAGGCGTTGCGATGGCGCTGCCGAGTACGTGCGCACCTACGCCAGGAACACCGGCGCTGAAGTTTACATGCTGCATGTGCTGGACCTGCCGGACTACCTGTTCGGAGTGCCCGAGTACCCGGTCATCGCTCCGGTGGAGGTCCGTCAGGCACAGCGTGAACAGGGCCGTAAGAAGCTCGAGTCGTACTTCTGCGATGAATTCGAAGGCGTAACGGTTCACCGGATCCTGATGGAAGGCGACCCGGCCCGCGAAGTAGTGAAATTCGCCGATGACCAGAAGGTGGGCGTCATCATGCTTCCCACCCATGGCTTGGGCGCCTTCCGTCGATTCATTATCGGCTCGACCGCGGCGAAAATTCTGCACGACGCGCACTGCCCCGTGTGGACCTCGGTTCACGCCGAAGAAGCCATGCCGCTCGACGGCATCGGGTTCCGCGACATCGTGTGTGGCGTGGATCTGGGGCCGATGAGTGAGACAGTGCTTTCCTATGCGGACGTGATGGCCAAGCGGACCGGCGCCACCATGACGGTTGTGCACGCGATCCCGGTGATCGAGGTCCGTCCGGCGAGTTACTTCGATGTGGACTTCGCCGCCCACCTCGCGCAAGAAGCGCGCTTGAAAGTAGACGGGCTGCAGAAGAAGCTCGGCACGAATTTCCAGGTATGCATCCATGGCGGCGATCCCGCCGATGTGATGCGGGCGGCAGCCCACGCGCATTCGGCCGATCTGGCGCTTATCGGCCGCGGCCATGTGACAGAAGGTTTAGGACGCTTACGCACCCATTCGTACGCGGTGATCAACAAGTCGCCGTGCCCCGTGCTGAGCGTGTAATAGACGTTTTCCTTGAGCAAGAGCAGAGCTGCTCCGTGGTCCGGGCAACCGGATCGCGGAGCGATTTTTTATTGTTTGGAAGCCAGATCGTGCATCACAAACCGCAGCAAGCTCTCGAGCACCGCCGCCCGCGGAAACCTGGTCTTGTCCATCCCGTTGCGAATCGTCGCATCCTTGGCCTTGTCAAACGGCAGCGCCACGGCAAAATGATCCCCCTTGAGCGCCCCCAGATACGTGGAGTTCGGCAGGATTGCATCCGCCTGCGTCAACTGCCCGTCTTGCCGCTTGTCGTACGCCGCCAGCAAATCCCAAGTCTGCACTAACGCTTTGGACGTCCCCGCCTTCTCTGAAAACGCAATGATCGAATACGTCGGAACCGGCGAGTTCGGATAGGCGCCCAAAAACGCCTGCCGCTCGCTCCGCTTCAGGCTCTTGAAGCCGTTGGTGAGATCCCCCTTGCAGTTGCCGAGCTTGAAGTAACTCCGAATCCATTGATCCGCCATACCAGGCAGCGCGTCGGCAACCACACTGCCACCCGACGCCCCCGCAACGCTGATAAACGCCGCAACATATTGCGTGATGTTCTGCTTTGCAAGCGTCACCTGCAAGTCCGGCGCGCCCTTGCTGTAACCCACCACAATGTACTTCCGCGAGTCTTTAGCGCCGTTCTCGCGCAAATAGTCGCCGATCATTTTCGCGTTGTCATCGCTCGAGTCGTTGGGCACGGCGAGCAGGTCCACCGGGACGCCATATTTGTTCTTTAGCGCCTCCTGCCCTTCCATGAAAGCGGGACTGTCCGGAAAACAGGAACTCATGAACCCCGGAATGATCAGCACACGGTAATTCTTCGAAAGCTCGGGCAACTGAAAATCGGTCTTCCCCGTGTCTTCGATGTACTTGTTGCATCCACCCCAGTCGCCCGTATCCGGATTGTTCTTGGCGAGCACAGTGCAAAAGTAGTCCGCAAAATGGTCGCTGGTGTCGAGCGTATCAGGAGCGAAGTACATCACTGCAGTGCGTCCGTCAGATGAAAAAGCCTCGCCGTGCGCGGTCTTCGCCTCCTTCACGGGATTCGTCATCGTCATGTACTCAGTTCCGGCGAGCATCCCGCTTTCGTTGATCGTGCCCGCAATAAACTCGCGCTCCTTGTCGGTATCGGGATCGATCTTGTGCGTGATCTTGCCGTTGCGCTGGTCTTTGTCGAAGCCAATGTCATGCGTGCCTGCGCCAACCCAGACATTTTGCCCGCCGGCCTGAAACGGCGCCTTCCAGACGCGGAAGTGGTGGCGCGAGGCGATCACGCGCAACGGGTCGCCCTGCGCGTAGCCGTAGTCCTGCACCCGGCCAAACATCATCAACTCGCTCATGGGCAGTGTGACGTACGCCTGCTTGGACACGCTCATCAGGATGCCCCGAAAGATCGCGTCCTTCGCCGAACGGTCCACCGTAACCCAGCCGGCGCTGGCGAGCGCATTTTTCAACTGGTTTTCGCTGCCAACCACGATGAAGTTCACGCGATCGCCGGGATTGTTGTCCTTGTCCACCACGCGCGGCGGAATGGCATCCAGTTGTTGCTGGGTGATGCGGGTCTTGATGACGCGTTGGATGGGGGTAGCTACAGCCGGCGCCGGGGAGGAGGGCGTCGTCACAGCAGCCGTCGCCGGCGGAGTCGTGGTTGGGCTGGCCGTGATGCCGGCGACAGCCGCGGCGGCAGCCAGCGCGGATTCGGCAGAAGAATTCGAAGAGGAAGGAGACGAAGCCGTCGAACTCGAGGAGGAGGTTGTCGTCGTGACCCCGTTCGCCCTCTCGACCCGAAACTTGAACGATCCCGTCGGCCGCTCGCCCGAAACCTGATTGATGCCGACATACAAACGCCCGTCGAGGCCGACGCGGTGTTCGCGTTGCGCGGCAATCAGAAATGGACGGGATGTCTCGCGATCTCCAATCCGGCCAATCAGCGCGCCTTTGGGAGCGTCATTCAACGGATAGGTGCGAAGCATGTCCGTCCAGCCTCGAGCGCCGCCCTCCGGGCCGTTTTCTTTGGGGGCCATGGAATATTTGATCGTGCCGGAACCATAAAAACGAACCGTTTCGCCAGCCTTCAAGTCGATGCCGGTATCCAGCCAATCTTTCGATCCGTCTACATCGAATTCCTGCGCAAAAGCGGCGGGAGCAAGCATGGCGAACGCCGCCGCAAGCAAGATCATCAGCTTCTTTTTCATTCCAGCCATACTCCTTTTAGTGTGCGCTGCTTTCCGCGATAGCGCGTCGAATCATGGTCTCTACCTGAGTCCAAAGTAGCGGATCTGCCTCGAGCCGGGCATGCCCGCCGCCCAGGTTCCGGCGAGCCCAACTCTCGGGGGGCGCGGCCGGTTTCACGAATGGCGGGTAATGAAATTGAATGTTGGCGAGGATCTTCGTGTGGGCCGGGTCCATCGCGCGAATCTCGCGCTGCCCGCGGAACGTGAGCAGTTCGCTCTGGTAGAAGTTCGCCGCCTCGTGTACGTTTGGCGGAATCCTGCTGTCGTGCAGCCCCACGCTATCCACTTGCACAGTGAGCAGCACGGGAATGCCGCGCCGGTTCAAATCGCGAGCCATCGCCACGACCTGCGCGCCGCCAAGGCTTTGCCCGAACAACACGACGCGGGCTCTGGCCTTTTCGCCATCGTCGAGGACGCCGTCGCCATTCGCATCGAGCAGCTTCAGAAGGTATTGCGTAGCCGTGTGGCGGCGATGATTGCTAAAGCTTTCGGCGGTAATGCCGGGAGTCTCGCGCAAGCGCAATACCAGCTTGCGGACCCCGCGATTGCCGTCATTCCAGTGATCGAAGCCGCCGAGCAAACCAATCACGACGGTCCCGTTCTCACCTGCCGGTTTCGGCGGCGGCAAGTCGCGCAAGGACTGCGCCAGTAAAGGCAAACACACAAATGGCAGCAAGGCTGGAGTTCGCAACTTCGTCACCGCGTTGTGAGACGGCCTGCGCTTCAATCTGGTTTCGATTGTAGCGGGTTCGTGCTGAAGATGAAAAACCGTTGCACAAAGAATTTGATGGTCAGAATGCCGCCTTCGGCGATCATCTTGGCGACCAGAACACGAAGCTCCTGGCGCCGCAGCGGGATGAATCCCTGCAGCAGTTCAATGAGTCCCCATGCCGCAAAGAACGCGGCGGCGTACAGGAGGAGAAACTTCGGTCCTGCGGATTCATGCGCGACCTGCGACTCGAAAACCTTTGACCGCACCGCAAAGTAGTTGAACGGCACGGAAAACAAACGTCCGGCGATCTGCGCGAGCAGGACGTTATTTCCAGTCAGGCGTAGCGCCACGAAGAACGCGCTGTAATCGATGACCGCCGTAAGAAAGTAGACGGCCAGAAATCGCACCGCAATCATGCGGCGGGCGCTACCGAGACGCTCTCGAAGCCTTCTTCCACAGTGGGCGGCGTGAACTTGCGAACCATCATTTCAATCGCTGCTTGAGGGACGATGCGGCCGCGATTGCGGTTGCGTTCGAGACAGATGTCGAGCGGCGTATCGAACAGCAGGGCCTGCACCCGGCAATCCCATTTCTTCGCCATTTGCACGTACTGCTTGCGATCCTTCCTCGTCAGGTTGGTCGCGTCGATGTAGGTGACCTCGCGTCCGAGCGTCACCCGCTGCCGCACCAGATAGCGCAGCGTCGCATACACCTGTTTGTGGATCGTCTGGTCGGTGGCGTCATCCACGAGTTGCTGGCGAATGGCGTCGGTCGAAACCGGGTTCGCGCCGATGCGCGCGAAGTACGTGGACTTGCCGGAACCGGGCAATCCGACCGCGACAATCAACAGGGGGCGTGACATGCTTCGAATTCTATTGATAACACCGGCCCTTTACATTCGTGCAACTTACCCCTTATGTGCATGCCCGTGAATTTGCTACTCGATCCCAGCGACCAGCCTGCCTTTGGCCAACGGCAGCGTCACGCCTAATAGCCGCGCGATTGTGGGAGCGATATCCAGGTTTGAAATCCCGTTCCACTTCCCCCGTGCCGCCACTCGATAGCCGCTCACAATAAAGATCGGATTCATCTCCGGATCCGAAGCCAAATACCCATGGCTTCCGCCCGTCTGCGGAGCCTCCGCCGTCACCGGAGCGCCCTTCGACGACGAAAACGAATAGCCCGTCTTAGCCGCCAGCAGCAGTTGCCCAAATTGCGGATCCTGATCGGGAGTCGGCAAACCAAGGGCGGGAAACTCGTCAACGCCGATCACTCGGTCGATTCCCTCCACGCCAGTCAACGCCGCCCGCACCTTCGGCAGCAAGCCATTCTCGGAGACGTAGACAAACGCCGTCCCGCCCTCCGGCAGCACCTGCGCTTTGTCGCCAAGTCCCGCGGCCTCGAGCGCCAGATTCGCACGGACTTGTTTCGTGAAAGCCTTGAAGCCATGATCTGAGACGATTAGGAACGTCGTCCGATCGGTAATGCCCGCCGCCTGCGTGGCATTCACCAATTTTCTCCACGCACGAATCGAGGAAAGCCATTGCCGTTCGCCCCGCTAGAGAATTCGGGCCGTACGCGTGATGCTCGGAATCGAGCGTCAGCAAGTGAAGCAGCAGCAAATCCGGCTTGTGCGTCTGGATGAGATACTCGCCGGCGCGAGTCCAGATCTGATCTCGAAACAGAATGTTCGCTTTCGTAAAGCCATCCAGATCGGAGGCCGCGATCGCGCCCTTGGCGATCATCTCTTTTTCCAGCGGCCCATCCGCGGACGCCCATTCCCGAAACGCCCACGTAATCGTCGGAGCCTTCTCGATCGCCACCCAGTCCACGTGTGCCGTGGTTAGCCCTGCCTCGAACGCCGCGTCATAGACCGTCGGCGCGTGGACCATCTTCACTTTCTCGATGTAAGGCTCCACCTTGATTCGAGGCATGGACTCGCGGAGCGTGATTGTGCCATTCGCAAGAAGTCCATGCTGATCCGCCCGGACACCCGTCACCATCGTGGTGTGATTGGGCCAAGTCACCGTTGGATTGACCGCAGTCATTGCCCCGTGGACCCCATTCCGCATCAGCTTTCGCAGCGTCGGCACGGGAAGCTTCGGGTCCTCGAGTGCGAAGGCCGGAAAACCATCGAGAGAGATCACAATCACCTTGGCTCGCGGAGTCTGGGCGCTCACAGTCAGGGATGCGGAGCAGATCATCAGCCACAACAAAGAACAGAGATGTTTCATCAGCACGATTCTCTCTCATCCAGCACGGTGCATACGCGGTATGCCAGCGACCGCACGAGGCGTCGCTCGGCAGCATCGATTCCCGGCAACTCGAAACGCCAACGAAGCGAGGCTTTGACCCGGACGCGGCGATGGACTTGATCGATCCGCGACATCATGGCGTAGCAAGCGCGGCTTGGCATTTCAACTGGGAATTGTTTGGAAGGAATATGGCGGTGACGGTGGGATTCGAACCTAGAAAGTCCGTTTCTTTGCTGTAAGTTGCTGATTACACGTTACCACCACTCCCGTATCGGTCTGGTTTGTGGCCCGGCCCTGAACTTCCCAGCATGGCCTTCTGGCCCACCAACTTCCGGATGACGCGTGATCCAAGTATTGATGTCGATAGCTCTTACGCTGTGCGAAATGTCGCGACAATAGACCTTGCCGTATTTTGAAGGCACGTGTTTGTGACAGTCATCCGGTCGCAAAAGTGACATGCCCATCCTCGGACATGAGAAGCATCTTCTCGAACTCCTCCACCAGGCTAAACTGTGAACATATGGCCCAGATACGACGTCCGGACGCCGCTGACCATCTGCAGCCATCCAGAGTCAGATTGATCGGCAGCCAGAAAAGGAAGTGGTATGGCTAAGCTCGTGTTCGGAATGAACCAGTCCTTGGATGGCTACGTCGACGATATGGCGTTTGCGCCAAGCCCGCGCTCTTCCGCCACTTCATCTGGGAGGCTCAGGGGTTGGCGGGCAGTGTCTACGGTCGGCAAATGTATGAGGTCATGCGTTACTGGGACGACGATCACCCTGAATGGAATGCAGAGGAACGCGCCTTCGCGGCGGCGTGGCGGAACCAGCCGAAATGGGTCGTCTCGCGCTCGTTGAAGTCGGTCGGACCCAACGCCAGGCTTGTTGAGGATGATCTTTGAGGGCGCGATCCGCGAGCTGAAGGCCGAGCGTGCCGGGGAGATCGAAATTGCCTGCCCGAACTTGGCGCAAAGCCTCACCGGACTTGGGCTGATCGATGAGTATCGAATGTACCTGCATCCCGTCGTGCTTGGTCACGGCAAGCCATATTTCGCCGGACCCCGGCCGCCGCTCCGCCTCATGACGAGTGATCGGATTGGCCAGGATGTGATCAGCTTGAACTACGTTTCTGCTTAATCTCGCGACTCGCCGGATGGAAATCGCCGCTGAAGTAGTTCGTCGTGTCCATGGTTCTCAGCGATGGCTTCAGTCTAGCCCGCGCAAAGCGGCGTAGTGTTTACTTGGCCCTTGCCAAAAATGGAACTCGAAGTCTTGGCAGGCATCCGCCGCCGCAGACTGATGCTTCCGGTCCGGACCCCGAGCCACGGCTTGCTCGATCAACTCCACGGACCCTCACCCTCCCATGTCAAGGTTCCGCCTGCAGGACCACCGTGACGGTGGTCTCCTGGTTGATGACAGGAACAGGAGCTGTGCCTGCCAATCTGCGACCGTTGATGTAGTGGAATATCTTCACCATGTACCGCTCTCCTCCATAGACGGGCGCGACCAGTTCCCCATTCGCGTTCGTCTCCTCGCGCGAGAACCAACGTTGAACGCCCGCGGGTGTGTCCAGCCGGACCCTTGCGCCTTGTAGCGGCTTTCCATCCGAGGTGACGGCTTTCACCCGTAACTTCGCTGGGGTTCTCGGCGCGCCGACCGCAAGGTCAATCCCCACTGCGGACGCCACCTCGCCAAGATACACCGGCTGTCCGTTCGAATAGACGATAGGCGGGTACGGGTTCTCATCACGGTACAGGTCGGCGTTCACCCCTACGACGTACTGCCCGGAAGGGAGTGGCTGGATGCTGTACTTCCCGTTAGAATCGGTCACGGCAGTTCGAAGAGGCGAGGACTCGCGTTGATGCCTGTGATCGAATCCGAACGCCTGAACGGTGACGCCTTCGAGAGGCTTGCCCTCCACCCCGCGGATGACGCCTCGAATGCTTCCTGCCGGCCACATGGCGAGATCGCGAATTTCGCACGAGCGGCCAGTGATTTCGATCTCGCCGGGGACGTCTTTCACCGGCTCGATCTTGTTTGTTTCGCGGTTGAGGACCATCGTTCCGGACCAGCGGTTGTTGTACTCTTCATCGGGGAAATAACCATCCTTCGAGAGTTGGATCTTGTATCGTCCCGCACCCAGCCCCGAAATTTCATACCGCCCCTCACCGTCGGTATTGGCCGTGTGCCTGGATTCCCCATTGCTCAACTCTACCCTCACATTTGAGATCCCCCTCTCACGCGAGTAGCGCCCCGTGCTCCTGAGGACGGCGCCCACCAGGCGCGGCGCGCCACCTTTCAACTGGTTCCGCATCGCGTCGAGGATGTGCTCGTTGCCCCTGAGCAGGAACGACTCGTTGCAGCTAGAGACGGAATATTGCGGACCTCCGGTGATGATGACGTATCGCTCTCCGGCGATGAGCCGGCGATAACAACTCGACCCCGCCCCCGTCGAAATGGTCGCTTCCTTCAGTCCCTTCGGCACATTCTGGAGCGGCTCGACAATCACCACCTTCGCTGGCCCTTGACCCCACCCGTCGCCACTGTCGACTATCACCTCAGCCACAAAGATGACAGGCGATCCTCCGAGCGCTGAGCAGGGCGTGGCCGAATTGAAACAAGAACAGGCCCATCCAGGGCTTATGGCGACCAGGAATGTGATGAACAGTTGTCGCATGTTCTCAGTTAGACTCCTGGCCCAGCGTCGGGGTTCCTTGAAAGGAAAGAGAACCGGAAACCAGAGACGCGCCACGTGCAAAAAGAGCCCGCAAGGCGGCCTCGTCATGGAAACCGGCATTGGGCAAGGTCTGGGACTGCATTCGCAGCCGCCTGAGACCCTATGCCGCACCCTCTCAACTCCGTCCGATGTAGAATTTAGGCTATATCGCTTCGCGGAGTCCATGCAGCCCAAAATTCTCACGGCATTCCTTGAATTTCCGAGCACTGCCTTCTCGATGTCCGCCGCCGGTCTCGCAGCCCTCGTCATCAGCGCGCTGGCCGCTAAGAACGATTTCGCCAAGGCTCATGGCGTCGTCGACAAGGTCGTTGCGCTGAGCTACTTGTGCTTCGCCATCCCGCTGGCGATCTTCGGCGCCTTACATTTTGCCGACGAAAAGGCTTTGCTCACCCTGGTGCCGGCGTATATGCCCTGGCGTTTGTTTTGGGTATATTTCGTCGGCGCCGCGCTGATTGCCGCGTCTTTGAGCATCGGCATGCGGATGCACGTGCGCTGGTCCGGCCTGCTATTCGCCGCGATGATGTTCCTCTTTGTAGCGATGCTGTATTTCCCGGCGGCAATCAGGACTGGCGAACGAATCCCATGGACAATTGTCTTTCGGGAAACCTCGTTCGGCGCATGCGGCCTGGTTTTGGTGGCAAACGCGATGGACCGTGGCCGAAACAATGGCGGACTGGGCAGGAATCTAATTACCGTGGGCCGCGTCCTGATCGCGATCACAGCGATTTTTTTCGGCGTCCAGCACTTTCTGCATCCGCTTGGTCTTCCGGGAGTTCCACTCGTAAAAGAGATGCCCACCTGGATTCCGGCTCGCCCTCTCGTCGACTATCTGACCGGGGCGTTTCTCATCGTTGGTGGCGTCTGCTTTCTACTCGCGCGGAAGATACGCATTGCCGCCTCATATCTCGGCGCCTGGATCGTATTCCTGGTTGTCGTCATCTACGTACCTGTTATGGTTGGCGCGCTGGCGGACCCGAGCATGAGAGTGCAAGTCGAGGGGATCAACTACTTCGCCGACACACTTCTGTTTGCAGGAGTGATCCTTTCGCTGGCGCGAATCGATCCATCCCGGCGATCGGATGCGGGCGCTTGATTTCGTGTAACCACACCCTGGTTGGCGCGTAGTCGTGACGATGAGCCGAAGCGTTCTGTCGAACGTCGTGCTGGTCCCGGCCGCGAACTGCGCTGGTCAGGAAGCCGGGAGTCTCATTGTTGAGCGGAAGTTGATCGAACTCCCTGCCTTCAAATCCAGCCGGCAGAAAAACGCTACCGGCTTGGCTCTGGCTCTACTGCAATGTGAGCGTGGCGGTTCCGGCGGGTCCTTCGTAGACCAGTTCCACGGAACGGAGGTTTTCGGTTTTGCCACGATACTGGAAAAAGACGAGTCCGGCCTGGGGCAAGGGGCGTTCGCCCAGGGCCAGGGCGACGCGGCGAACTCCCTGCTGCCATCCTCGGAGGACATCGACCGGAACCTTGGGCGGGGGTGGGGGTGGGTCTCCGGCTGCGCGTCCGCTACCTCCTCCTCCTCCGCCGCCGCTGGAACTGCTGACGCCGCCCTTGGACTTGGGTTCCGCATTTGCAGCCTCAGGCGAAACCCAACCTGGATCCTTGACGTTTTTGGCGACCAGTGCCCAAGGCTGACTCGGCATCGGCTGCTTCTTGCCATTGACCCGCAGAGAAAAATCCGTCGCGCCCAGCGTGAGCTTCGTGCCGGGCGGGCCGAAGAGGCCAACTTCCACGGCGACGTAGTCTTCGGAACTGAGAGGTTCCCGGCCGACGGTCGGGATGCCGTGTCCGGTGAACTCGGCGGCAATAGTGATGTTTCCGGCTTTCGCCTGGACCTGGTAGTCGGCAGGCGTCGCGCGGGCCGGGAGTCCTTGTTGTTGCGGCTGCTGGTCCGGGGCCTGCTGGGCGGCGGCGCAGATAACAAATGCTGCTGCCAGTGGGGCCACTAAAGCGGTTCTCATGTATGTACTCACAAGTTATCAAATGCGGAGGTTGCTGTTGATCGCCCTCGGCATCGCCGAACGGCGCAGCGCGGAACGGAGTTGACTACAACGATTGTCCCAACCTCTTTTCCAGTTGTCTGCGATAGGTTCTGCTGATTCTCGATCTCGAACCGTCTTTCAGAACCATTTCAAATTCGCCATGGGAGATCGGCTCCAAGTGCAGGATGCTTTCGATATTGACGATCGCCGAGCGATGGACGCGCACAAAACGGACGGGATCGAGCCGGGCGGCCAGCTCGTTCAGCGCAGCCCGGTACAGCACTTCCTTTCCTCCTATATGCAGGTTTGCATAAACCCCGGCAGCTTCGATCCAGTCGATATCGGCCACCCGTACGAAGCGGGTTGATCCTCCTGATTTCACCACCAGACGATCCAGCAACGCAGGCTCCGCGGAAACCATGCGCAGAATGCGCTGTCCAAACTCCCGCACGCTACGTTCATCCATACGGATGCTGACGCGAGCCATAGTCATCTCAAAGCGCTCGTCGCTGAACGGCTTCAGGAGATAGTCCAGTGCATTTGCATCGAACGCGCGGATTGCATGCTCATCGTAGGCGGTCACAAAGACGGTGAGCGGCATGCGTTCGGTTCCGACTTCAGCGATGACCTCCAGTCCACTCAGTTCCGGCATCTGCACGTCGAGAAACACCAGATCGGGCCTTCGGTTTTGAACCATCTCAACCGCGGAGAGTCCGTCAGACGCCTCTATGATTGCGGCCACCCGGGCATCGCCGCGCAAAAGATCGATGATCCGTTGCCGCGCCGGCGCTTCGTCATCGGCCACCAGAACGCAGAGGCCTTCAGGCACGGACAGCGGCATCGGCATCCTTTCCGTTCCGGCAGCGCAGAGGAAGCGATATTTCAACTTCGGTTCCACCAGTGGCGCGCCGGTTCACAGCAAACCTGGTTGCCCCATCGGGATAAAGCCCCGCCACACGCTGCCGCGTCACGGAAAGCCCCACGCCGCCGGAATTCTCGAGCGTCCAACCCGCCGGAAGTCCCACGCCGTCGTCGAGGACACGAATGTCGAGCCGATCCCCGTCCCGGCGTGCTGATACGATCACCGTTCCACCCGAAGCCCGCCTTGAAATCCCGTGGCGGATTGCATTTTCCACAAGTGGCTGAACGAAGAGGGAGGGAACGGAAGCATATTTCACCTCAGGCGCGATTTGCGTCTCGATCCGCAAGTGGTCCCCGAAGCGGATCTTTTGGATCGCCAGATAGTGTTCCAGAAAGGCCATCTCTTCAACTAGCGGAACTTCCTGCTTGTTTTTCGATTCCAGCGACAGCCTGAGAAGATCGCCGAGATGCTCGATCATCCGCCGCGCAAGCTTCGGGTCCCGTTCCACTTGAGAGGAGATCGTGTTCAGGGCATTGAACAGAAAATGCGGGTCCAATTGCATTCGAAGCGCGTTCAGTCGAGCCTCGGAGAAGTTCTTCTCCATACGCTCCAGACGCAATTCTCCGGCAACATATTGACCGTAATAGCGAAATGCTTGCCAGGCCCCCAGGATCAGCCAATAGTTGAGCCAATGCCAGAGAAACATTCCCTTCAGCTCATCGACAAGAAACCCGACACTAGCCAAGCCATTCCATTCACCAATTCCGAACGCCGCGCGAATCGCCCCCAATAGATAAGCGTAGACACACGTCGCCAGGAGGCTCGGAGGTAAGTGCGCCAAAACTCGCCGGGCAAGTTGCTTGCTGGAAACGGGGATCTGCCGGTCCGCCCAGAGAATGAGTGGGGTGACCATGCCCCATGCCCACCATAGAGTGAGAGACCGAAGCAGCGCGAAGCGCCGGTCCATGCCGGCAGAGAGATCCGGCAAAGCAAACACACAGCCGAGAATCGTCCATGCCAGAGCCGCAAGGACAACGTGACCCGGACGGGTCTTCATCCATTGTTTGCCAGGAATCAGGTTTGTCACTTTGCCGCCAGATGAACCCCTTCCAGATCGGCCACCCGCAGCATCAATCCCCATCCGAAGAAGTTGTTCGCGATTGCCACTGCGACCTCATTATCGCCCGCTTCCAGAGGCAATGTGAAGGCGCCATTTTCCAGCGAACATCGGGCGTCGGGATATTTTCGCGCTCCTTCCTGCTCAAACAGGTTCTTATCGGTAAACACCAGCTTTCCGTTTACGAAGACCCAGAGTTCGCGCGTCCATCCGATATTCACCGTCTCCGTCTTCTTACTGTTGGATCGTATCGTCGTCTTCACCCATGCCAGGGAACGGTTCGGCGCACGGACCGGCAGGCCGTACACGCGGCTGATGTTGACCAGCCCGTTCCGCTCCGTGCTGATCGCTTTCCATTCCTGCGAAGCATCTGGCATCTCGCTATAGAGGGGGTCCTTACCAGCCGGCAGCGAGGAAAACGCCGAGAGACGCCAATTTCGGACCAGGCTGCGGTCTCCTTCCGTCGGATCCTGCACTGGCACGGGCGAAAGACCCTCTACGGCGCCAGGAGTGATCACCAGGTTTGCGAACGTGGCAGGCCCCAGCAGCCGCAGGCCGCCTGTCATCGCATCCCCCTCCAAGCTGCCGACTGCCAGCGTGGGGGAAGGAGCATCGTTCACGAAGACATTCATTCGCCGGCCGGATATGACCATCTTGATGTGATTCCACCCGTTCTCCTGAAGCGGCGCCCGGGTTTGATATTGCGGAAAGAGGTCCCATAGCAAGACGCCGTGCGTCTGGGGCGTATATTGGATGCACGCGTGGAAGGCTCGACAATTGGGGTCGGGCCTGAGGTATACGAGTTCATAGGTACGTTCGTCCTGCTGGCGAAAACCTATTCCGGGCATGCCCCGGCCGATCGTCTGGACGTCGAACTCGATGGTTCCGTCACTGAATGCGACATCTTTGAGGACTGCGGCTCCAGTGTTCAGCCGGATCAAGCCGTGATAAAAACCGAGCCCACGGAGGAACTCCGCGTTTTCCTTCGCCTGCCACTGATCGGCAGTCATTTTGATCGCGATCGGTTCCGCGCCCTGGGCAATTGGAACTGTGGATAGGACGCATACGGAGAGCGCCATCCAAACAAATGTCTTCATGACCCCAGCGTATGGGTCCCGCGCCCCTTTGGCGAGCGAAAGGTGACGAGACGGACAGGGGTGTTACGAATCGGTCAGGGACGTTGTGGATTGGCGCCAGCTAAGCCTATGCGATGCGGTACAAGCTGTGGTCCCCCCGCAGGAATATGGACCCATCCCAAATCGCAAGCGACGCCAATGTACGCTCCTCCACCGTGTTCCGCGCGAGTTGGCGATACTCAGCCTTCCACGGCGCGATCACGACGCTTTCGCCCTCTTCGCTGAGAAAGTAGATGCGCCCGCTTGCGAACACTGGCGACGCCGAATGGTTGCCTCCGATACGCCGCTGCCAGTGCAACTCGCCGGACTTCGCATTCAGACAGGTAGCGATCCCGTTATCGCTCACCATATACAACTCTTCGCCAGCCACAACAGGCGAGGGCGTTAGTGGGATCGAGCGCGGATAAGTCCACGCCACATGGCTCTTGGTGACGTTGCCGCGCCCATCGGGGCGCACCGCGAACAGCACCGGCTGAAAGAAGCCCGAGCAGATGTAGACCAGGCCGTGCGCGTACACGGCCCGAGGCACATTCGAAAAGCCGTCGCCATATTCGATGCGCCATATCTCCTTGCCGGATCGCGGTTCGTACGCGTAGGCGCAATGCGCCCCGGGGCTGATCACCTGAGGTTGCCCGGCGGCATCGATCACCAGCGGCGTCGTATAGGCCTGGTTTCCTTTGCTGCGCGGCGTCTTCCAGCGGATCTTGCCCGTCGCCGCATCGAGCGCCACGACATATTGAGCGTCGAAGCCATCGCAACTGATGATGAGGAGATCGTCGAACAAAGCCGGCGAGCCTCCCGGCCCATGCTGTGGTTCGTACTTGAGCGTCTGCTTCCAAAGGATCTCGCCGTTCGTATTCAAACACGCGGTTCCGTAGAAGCCAAAGTGGACCCAGATCCGGTCGCCCCGGACAATTGCAGTCGGCGACGCGAAGCTGTTCTTGGCGTTGATGCCAGGACCCTTGTCGCGAATTCGGAACACCTCGACGTCGAGCGTGATCTTGCCGGTCGTAGCGTCGAGCGCAAGCAGCCGCAGGGAGGCGCCGTCCCCGGTGGAGGTCGTGAGCCAGATGCGATTGCCGGCAATCGAAGGGCTGGACCAGCCGCTACCCGGAATGGCCGATTTCCAGCGGATATTCCGAGTCTCGCTCCATTCGAGCGGTAGTCCGGCGGCGGAGGAAACGCCTTGACCCGAAGGTCCGCGGAACTGCGGCCAGTCTTCGGCTCTTGTCGCGTACGCCGAGGCGCACCCGAGAAGCGAACCAAGTGCCGACCGCCTGGATCGAAGTTGCATGACCTATTTTTTATTGAACAATAGGCTGCGGTAAATCTCCACTTGCCGGCGGGCGATGCTGTCCCAGTCGAAATCGCGTTCGGCGGCGTGGCGGGCGGCGCGCTCGAGGTTGATGCGCTTCATCGGATGGCGCGTCAGATCGAGAATCTCAGCGGCCATCTCCTCGCCGGTTTTGGCGACCCGGACCACCTTGCCTTCTTCGAGTTCGAGACCGTTGATGCCCCCCGGAGTTGTGACAATGGCCTTGCCCATCGCCATCGCTTCCATGATTTTGATGTTCGTTCCGGCCGAGGCGAGCAGCGGGGCGACCACGATGGAGGCCCGCTGATACGCGGGTCGAACATCGGAAACAAAGCTTTCGAGCTCGATGCCGGCCTGCGTCAGATCCGGTTTGGCGTGGTCCTTGTAACGGTCCAGGTAAACCTCTGGATTGCGGCCGGCAATGACGTGAAGCACCGGGTTGATTTCGCGCAGCCGCGGCCAGACCTCCCGCAGGAACCAGTCGAGCGCGAGCACGTTCGGCAGGTGCGCGAACGATCCGATGAACAGCATTCGGCCAGTGGCCGGCGGCTCTTTGGAAGGCCGGAAGCGATCCAGGTCCACCCCGTTGATGAGTGGTTCCACCCGGCGTGCCCCCGTGACGATCCCTTTGTCCTTTTCGGACATCGTGACGACGCAATCGACCTCGCGCCAGGCTTGCTGCTCGAAGGCGATCCATTTCGCGTGTTCGCGTTCCAGCTCCCAGTCTTTGCTGTTCTGGCGAAGCTGGTTGTAGAGGTCCAGCGTGATGTCGTGTTCGACAAGCACGGTTTTCGCCGGCGCGCAGTCGTTCGCATACGCCGCGAGTTGGGTGAATTCCAACTGCGCGATCGAAGGCTGGTGCTTGCGGATCGTCTGGTGAAGCGCCGCCCGGAACTCCGGCCGGTCGAACTCTTCGACCACCTGCGGACGTTCGGTGAGCGCCTGATCGTGGCTGCCCATGGCCTGCACGACCACTACCTCCGCGCAGATGTCGAGCAGTTCCTGGGGGACGCCTTCGAGCTTGGTCGAAAACGCGACCAGGATCTGGTCGAAGTCGAGCGCGGCCCGTCGCATCAGGTTGTACATGCGCACCGCGCCCCCGTGCGAGAGGGGGAAGGGAAGATAGCAACTCGCGACAAGGATCACCGGCTTGCCGCTCTTCTGGCGGCCCGGAAACACCGCGACCCGGCCGTTATTGAGCGACAGGATTTCGTGTTCCGGCAGCAGGGGCGCGGCCTGCGCCTCGACCCAATCGGCGGCCTGCTGGGCGGCCTTGAGAATCGGCATATACGGCGGATTCTCGCAGGCGTACCAGTTGATCCGGTAGATCGCTTCAAACCACATGCGAGCGAAAAGGACCCGGTCGGTGACGGACCGCACGAGAAAGCGCAGGAAATTGACTTCGAGCGCGAACTTCAACTGATCTTCCGTGAGGTATCGCGATGTGGTGGCGCGATGCTTGTGCAGCACCTTGGCGCCGGCCGAGAAGACGCTGGGCCAGCCTTGCCGCCATCCGCGGAAGCCGATATCGAGGTCCTCGACATAAGCTGGCTCGAAGACTTCTCCGATCGCGCCGAGTTGACGCAGGCGGCGGGTGTCGTAGAGCGAGCAGCCGCCGGAACCGTAGAGCACGTAGCTGTGATCCTCGCCTGCGATGGGCGCCACGCAGTGCGGCAGAAAGTCCGACGGATGTTCGCGGGGCAGCATGACGGCCTTGCCGGTTTCTTCGCGGCGCTGGCCTGGGGGAAAGAAGATCTGCGCGGTGGACGAGAAGAGATCGGGCACGCAATCGAACGCGCGGCGGAGTTCGTCGAAGAAGCCCGGCTCGATCAGCATGTCGTTATTGAGCAGGCACAGGTGCGAGTAGCGCGCCTGTGAGATGCCGCGGTTGACAGCGCGCGCGAACGACAATGGCTGGCGGTTTTCGACCACGATGCAATGCGGATAGTTGGCGCGCAGCCAGGCGGCGGAACCGTCGTCCGAACCGTTGTCGACGATGATGACTTCGGACGGCCGCTCGGCCATCACGAGTGGCAGGCACTCGCTGAGCAGCTCTTTGCCGTTGCGCGAAGGAATGACGACGGTGATGCCTTCCGGCAGCGGTCTTTCGAGCGCGGGAAGGGAGCAGGGTTCCGGAAAGTTGCGGAACTTGCCCGCCCATTGCGCGAGGCGGTACAGCACCGGACGGCGGAAGCCGTCCATCGGATGGGCGAGGCGCCAAAGCCAGGTGAAAGTCTTGCCGCCGGGGCGCATCTGCCAGCGGATGAGGTTGCCGGTCCGCCAGATGAGATGGCGGAGCATGGCGGTCGCGCTCGACGGACGTAGCGAGAAATGGTTGAGGTTTTCGTTGAAAACCAGCAGTCCGTAACCTTTGGCGCGCAGTCCCATGCGGCGCATCGGCCAGTAGGGCATGTTGGGCTGCAGAGCGATGGCGGCCTCCGCGATGGGCCGGCCGTTGAGCTTCGAGCGGAGAAGCGCTTCGTTTTCTTCGAGAGTCCACGAGATGCGATACGGGATCCATTCGAGAGCGGTCTTCGATTGTTTCGGTTCGAATTCCGAGACAACCACCGTAGGTAGGGAGGGGAATACCTTCTCTACCTCCTCGATCAGATGTTCGACAAGGTCCTCGGAACACGACGCGAAGATGGCTTTTACCACTGGGTTTAGATGAGAGACGTTACCGGAATCTCGCGATCGCCGTCCCACATCGCCAGCGCCTGCAGGCAGAAGGCGGTGGACACCGGGTTGGTGAACGGCAGGAACGCCTTGCCATCGACGCGGCCGAACCAGAAGCCGCCATCTTCTTCACGGGCGAAGGTGGCGATGGACGCAGCCTCTTCCGCGGCGGCTTTTTCGTCGAGTGGCGCGAAGCCCAACCTGTCGGCCCACAGGCGCACGCGCAGCAGTTGCGCGTTAACGTCCGAGCGTTCGAACTTCGGCGCGATTTCGCGCAGCAGGCTCGCGGCCTTGGCGATTCCAAAGCGCAGGGCCTTCTGTACGGCGGGACGTTCGCCGACCGGCAGGATCGCCTCGAGAAAGTACGAATAGGCATGCAGCCGGTCCATGACTTTGAGTGGATCGGGATGGCCGGGCAGGAACGACTCGTGCGTGGCGAGCGAGTACTCGAGCATGCGCTCGTAGGGCTGTTTCAGTGCGGGCTGGCCGGAAGCTTCCGCGAGGTCGCGCCAAGCCAGCGCGGACTTCAACTGATAGCAGCCGGCGCTGCGTGACCAGCGCTTCGGATCGTAATCGAGCGGCTGCTTATCCGGCAGCGTGAGAATCGGATGGACGGCTTCCTCGGCCATGAAGTCGTAGGCCATCGAAAGTCCCGTTTCCTGCGCCCGGGCGAGGAAAGAGGTGTCGCCCGTAAGCCGCCAGGCGGACAGCAGGCCGCGCACAATAATGCCGAGGTCGAAGAAGTAGGCGTAGGCCTGTTCTCCGTCGACGGGAATCTCGAACGGCATGGTGTTGCTCATGGCGTCCCAGGCCCGGTCGCACAGGAAGCGCGACGATTTGACGGCGGCGTCGAGATAGCGCTGCTCCTTTGTGAGATGATGCAGGTACGAGAAAGCGCTGACCGCGTAGCCGGTGATTTCCGTGGAAACCTTGGCGTTTTGATGGCGGTCCGCATAATGGTAGCGGGCGACGCCCCCGTCGGCCTCCCGGATTCCGGAATCGAGGAGCCATTCGCCGGCGCGGGCGACGATGGTGGTGGAAGAGATGGAAGAGATCGCGTGTGGCAAAGAAGTCATTTTAACATCTAGACCATGCTGGCACTCGTTTTAACGGTACTTTCTCAGTTCGTTGAACCCAAGATGGGGATCGTGACCGGCCCTCTTGTGACCCGCGAAGGCTGGCATCTACAGGTGGAAACCGGTGAAGGACAGCGTGCCGACTGCGTGTTCGACATCAAGACCTGGATGGAGCGGGACGGCCAGCGGATCGAAGCGGCCGCGCTTGCTCCCGGCGACCGCCTGGAAATGGTGACCGACCGGCGCGGCGATACCGGCTGTTATGTGCGGACGATTCATGTGCTCGATGTTCCAGCCCAGAGCATGGTTCCGGGCCGGCGGCCGAGCATGAAGCGCGAGTACAGCAGCCCGTCCGAGCGTTTCGCCCCGCGCGGCGACATCACCGCAACAGGGTTGGTTGTGGACATCACAGGCAACTGGTTGACCATCCGTACCCGCGGCAGCGAAGCGAACAAGCAACGGTTCCTGCTTAGGCACGATACCCGCTATGTCGGCGACGGTCTTCGCACCGATCGCGAAGCGCTGACCATCCAGACGCGTGTGTCGGTTCGCGCCGGGCGGAATTTCGAAGGGGTTGTAGAAGCTTACCAGGTGATCTGGGGCGACATCATGAAGCCATAATGTCCATGAGCCTGCCGCGGACCAGTTCCGCCGTGGGATTGTCCGGAGCAATGACCAGGATCGTATCGTCGCCCGCAATGGTGCCCACGATTTCCGGCCAGTTGTCCTTGTCGAGCGCGACGGCGAGGGCATTGGCGTTGCCCGCCGAGGTCTTGAGCACGATGAGATTTTGTGCGACGCGCACGTCCTGGAGGAATTCGACAATCACCGTCGGCAGATCGGGACCCATCCGTTCTTTCTGGATCTGACGGTAGCCCTGGGCGGTTTTGACGAGGCCAAGTTCCTGGATGTCCCGGGAGACGGTCACCTGCGACGCAGTAATCCCCGCCTGCTTGAGTTCCGCCACAACGTCTTCCTGGGTGTGCAGAGTCCGGGCTTGAATCAGCTTCAAAATCTGGCCCTGCCGGAAGGTCTTGTTCATGAGTGCCCGAAGCAGGATCTTACCAGTGCGGAGCTAGGATATGCAACAGCAGATGCTGACTTTCCTCTCCAGCGATATCGCGATTTCCGCGGCCCGGCCGATGCGTTCTGGTTTGCGAGGAGTCGTCGGAAACCTGACCTGATTCACGTCCGATCAGCGCGGTAGATGCGGGTGCCGATCAAGACGTGCTGCATGATTGTTCGCGCTGACGTCTTGCTGTGCCTTCGTGGATCGCGCGGGAAGAAACCGACCTGTGCGCGCCGACGCGGAAACCGGGTGGGGTCATCCCGATGAACATCCTACGGTCCTGTGTTCGTCTGGGTGCACGCCAAGTACGGCGAGATCACGCCGATAATTTTGAGCGGCGGGCCCGGCCCCCTCATGGCATTCATCGCCTACGGTCCCCCGGTCGGGCGGCGAAGCAAATCCCTCGGCGCGCGAAGGACCACGGTTCTTAGCACTGGATTCTCCAAGCAATATTTCTTTGCGAACGGGATTATCACCCGCATGGGCCGAGACCTTTAAGGGCTCGGTGAGCGCCGAATCGCAACGGGAGGTCGAGCAAAGCTTGTCCGCGCCTGCGGATTAGCCCAAGGATCTAGCTGCTTGACTGTCGTTGTCAAATATGACAACATGTTTTCGTGGAGGGTCTGCACTGACGGATGGCGGAAGCCCGCAAAACACGTCCGGTTTCCTGGCTGAAGGCAGCTCTCAAGGATTTCGGCAAGTTTCCAGCAGAGGCGCAGACCATTTGCCTCACGGCCCTCACTATCGCTGCGGAAGGCGGCAAGGCCGATATCTCGAAGCCGCTACAGGGACTGGGCTCAGGGGTCATGGAAATCGCTCTGCCCTTTGCTGGCGATGCTTTCCGCGTCGTCTACGCCGTGCAACTCGGCAACGATATCTGGGTAGTTCATGCCTTTCAGAAAAAATCTACGCAAGGCATCAAGACGCCAAGACGTGAGATAGACCTGGTTGAAGAACGTTTAAAGCGACTGAAGGAGATGTTGCGATGAAGGAAAGAATGGAAGTTGTTCGTGGCAGCGGCAATGCATTCCGCGACCTTGGCCATGCCAACGCCGATGCTGAGCAATTCAAGGCGATCCTCGCCGCTGAAATCATCAAGGCGCTCGATAAGGAAAAGTTGACTGTACGTGCTGCTCATCAGCGCACCGGCATAGCGGCTGCGGATTTCTCCCGCATCCGCAATGCGGAGCTTGGACGTTTTACTGTCGATCGGCTAATGTCCATCATCAACAGGCTTGGCTCCCGCGTCGAAGTGAGAATCCGTATCAAACCTGTTGAAGCCCGGCCAGCACTTCACCTCGGCTCAACCCGCAGCTCCGCCGACTAAATGCTGGAAATCTCCAGAAGGACCCTATACGGGTACAGTAGTGGAGAAAGAGTATTCTCTATCGCGGTGCTGCGCTGCACTCCGAGCGCGTTGTCACTCGCGCCTTGGTGCACAGTTTGAGCCTTCAACAGCGCCCGATCCTAAGGAGCCCTGTCCTTCTATGATTCTGAAAGAAGTCGACTTTTTTCCGATTTCGGAAGAGAGATAACTAACAAGCTTCGAAACGAGACTCGGTTTCTTTGCTCTCTTTATATGCGCTGCTTGGACAAACAGATTGAGACTGACAGCATTTGGAAGCTTGAACTAAAGTTAGTAGCCGGTAGTCCGAATCCAAGGATACGGTTTTTGGATGGCCTCGCCATCGTGGAGAGGTCCTACGATCCAAACGCGCTGCCTGCCATCAATCAGCTATCAATGCGAAATCGAGAAATCCTTAATTTACTCCACGAGGCTGCAGGGCAGGCGTGCGAGGAGCTTTCGTGGCCAAAGAAGCCTTTCGAGATCGCATATCACCGCGTGTTACGTAACGATTTCAGAAACGAGTGGATCTGGAAGAAGAGCAAATGGTCTCCTGATAGAAGATTGCGTGCGGAGCTTCGTTGCGAGCATGACGCATCTGCCCTTCGGATGCACTTGCAGGTGCGAGACCGAGAGGATCATGTTACAGAGTTGAAGATCCTTGAGGCTCCGCCGGACGAGTTTCTTTTCACTCGCTACTTCGGCGAAATGAGTTGGATAACCAACGCAGATCTGCGTTGGACCGCTGACGATGGAGAGGTCCTTTGGGAAGGCCGCGCAGTCGAGTCTTGATCCAACGGCATGTAACCGCGCTCGCCCTCCTGTTTCGGCTTCCTCTGCGTTGGAATCGCTTTACCGTTTAATGCTCATTTCTGGATTGGAAAAATGCCTAGCAGATGCTGACTCCTCGTTCGCGGTCTCGCTACCGCCATTTCATGCCTGTCTCGTGTTTGAGGCGGGAGTTTTGCAAAGGCAGGATCTGATGTTGACTCAGGCTGCTTTGCGGAGAGGTTTCGCCCGATTGATGCGTTCGCGCTCACGAGGAGTGTTCAACGCATTCCATAAGTCCGTGCGCCGCTGCACGTTCAACCAGAATTCCGGAGTGTTGCTAAAGACCTTGGCCAGGATGAGTGCCGTCGGCGCCGTAACCGAACGGCGGCCGTTGCAAAGCTCATTTACATGCTTCCGCTGCACCCCCATCGCTTCGGCTAGAGCGCTCTGCGTCAACTCCAGTGGCTTCATGAATTCTTCCGTCAATATCTCGCCAATCTCAACAGGTTTGCGTTTTGTGGTCAACATGATTCTTCCTCACAGATACTATGCGGGTCGAGGTATACGCCCGAAGCTTCACCGTGACTGCCATCCCACTTGAAAATGAGCCGCCACTGTTGGTTGACCCGGATGGAATGGAAGCCCTCCAGTTTACCTTTCAGTTTTTCCAAGCGATTGCCAGGCGGCGTCCGCAAGTCGCGGTTCGCCGTTGCGTCGTCCAATAACTGCAGTTTACGAAACAGGCTACGTTCCAGGTCCGCGGGGATTCTCTTGCAACGGACGTCTTCGACGAAGAAGGCGCGAACCTTCTCGCTAGAACCGGATCCGCAACCCAAATTCCAGCGCCCTGGACTGTGCGCCGTTCGGGGTCGTGAACTGGTTTGTCACGACGCCGAAACTGCTGGGCGTGTCGATGTTCGTCGTCGGATCTGCCGGCGTGAAGTGGTTCAAGAGATTCACGAACTGGAACGATAGCGTCGCGCCGATCCGTTCCGTCGCCTTGAAGTCCTTCGAAATGGTCGCGTCGAGGTTCCAGAACGGGAAGCCGCGGATCGGGCCGAATCCGCCCGAACCCGTGTCCTGACCGAGCACTGGTCTGCGGAATTGGTTGTAAACCGCGAGCGGATCCGCAAACAGGTTCATTCCGGACGTGCCGGCGGAGGCAACGCCGCCCGCTGGAATAGCCACGTTGTAGTGCGCCTTGCCATCGCCCGTATAGGACGAACGCGCCGGGGCGTTCTCATAGTTCGACGATTGCCCCGAATAGATTTCGCCGAACGCCTGCGCGTTGCCGCCCACCGACATGCGCTGCGGCAAACCCGTGCGTGCCGTGAACAGTGGGGCGATTACCCATCCGCCTAGCGCGCGTCCCACGATCCCCTTCTGGCTCTTGTAGAACGGCGACTGATAGGAGGTCAGCAGGCTGTAAGTGAACTTGACGTCGAACGGCTGCGTACCGTAGGTGCCGAAATTGTTGAAGTCGTATGGATTTGGAACCGTAATCGAACTGCTCGCCTGCACCACGCTGCCCGTTCCGAGCGCGCGTCCCCAGGTGAAGTTCGAACGAGCCGTAATGCCGTGCCAGTCTTTCGCGGTGAACGAAATGAAGGCCGCGTTGTAGTTGCCGCGGCCGTGTGACGTGATGAAATCGAACGCTCCGGTGAGGGACTGTCCGGCGCCGGACTGCGCCTGCATCGTGCGGCCGAGCGTCCACCCCGCCGCCCTGGCGAGGTTCAGCCAAGTCGTGTACGCAAGAGTGGTGCGAATGTTGCCGCCTTCCTTGTTCACTACAGCCTGAGTACAATTCGCCACGCCGGCGCAGTAAGGCGACGACGGTCCGCCCATCGCCGCTTCAAAGAAGGGTTGAGCGGCGACCTGAATGCCGGAATTGGCCGCGCAGACCGGGCCGGCGCCCCCGCACAGTTGGTTGTAAACGTTTGCCCAGGCCTGCGCAAAACTCTGTCCGTTGAGCGTAGTCATCCAAGGAACGGCGTCAAGGTTGATTTCCTGGAATTCGTTCTTGATGACGCGGCCGATGTAGCCGATTTCCAGAATCATCTTCGAATTGAACGCCCGCTGGATCGTGAAGTTGTAGGCGTCGGAATGATTCGGCCGCAGCTTCGGATCGAGTTGCGATCCGTCGGCCGCCGCCGCTCCGAGCACGCCGTTTTGCACGGTGCCAGGATAGAACGGTTGGGGCAAGGTCTGCGTCGTGCTTGGGATCGGGGCCGTATTGCCGTCCGCGCCGATGCGGAACGCGGTCGCTGGAGTGGCGCCGCCGGCGTTCAGGCACTGGCCGGTGGAAGAGGGAGCAACGCAGGAAACCGCCTGCAACAAACCCGGCCCAAGCAGCGGAACCAGCAGTAGGTCGACGCCATTGAGGCGGCCGTAGATACGGCCGTAGCCTCCTCGGATCACAGTCTGAGAGCCGCCGAAAATCTTGCCCAAAACTCCGTCGGTGAACTTGGGATTCCAGGCGACGGAAACCTTCGGGCTAAAGCCGCCGTAGAACGGATCGAAGGGATACTTGGGCTTGCCCGCCACGTTGCCGATGGTCGCAAAACCAATCGTCGGATTATAGACTTGGCCTTTGAGCGCCGCGTCCTGCCGATTCTGCATATAATTCTTGACGTCGATCAGGTTGGCCGAAGCGTCGACCATCGAGACGATCTTGCCATTGTCCTCGAGGGGAGGCAGCGCGAATCCCCAGCCAAGCCCGTAGGTCACCGTCAGGCTGGGCTTGATGCGCCAGCTGTCGGTGAAATAGAGGTCGTAAGACGGCAGCAGGCTATTGTCGAAACCAGGCGTGCCGAGGGGATTCAACGTCAGTTTTTCGCCGGAACGGGTGTACATCACCTGCGTCTGCGTCACGAGTCCAGTCACCTGGTTGAACAGCATCGGATAGTTCGTCGCCGCCGAGGCCGCCGCTCCATTCGGAATCGTGTAGGCTGCATTGCTGATTCCCGTGGCGCCAACCTGGTAGACCAGCGAGGTATTGATGCCGACCCCGTTGTCGTCGCGGCCATGCAGGTCCCTGATGCGCTGATACGATCCGCCCCATTGGAACAAGTGCTTGCCCTTGAGCAGGCTCATGCTATCCGAGAGAAAATAGTCGTGCCCATTCCAGAAACGCTGCCGCACATTCTGCGAGTCCACGTTGTATGGCATGAGGCTTCCCAATTGATTCTCGCCGCCGACCTCCAGCGCTCCGCCGAGCCCCGCAAACTGCGGCGGGCCGGCCTGCGTGGACCACTGCCAGAAGTTGCGCAGATAGCTGAAGCGGAAATCATTGGTCAGGTTCGGAGTGATCGTTGTGGTCAATCCGGCAACCCAGTACGAGGGTTGCACCGGACGCGGAGCGAAGGACTTGTACTGTCCCTGCACGGCTCCGGGAAGAATGCCGCCGAGGTCCACTTGGGTGCTGACCAACTGGGTGAACTTGTAGTAGCGGTAGCTCGACATGAACTTCCATTTGTCGCCGAAGTCATGGTCCACCCGCCCGACGAGGAAGTTCGAACTTTGGGGAAGAGGCAGGTTGCCGAGGTAACCCTGGGCGTTGACTCCATCCACCAGGCCTGTGGTTCCGCTGCCGTTCGTAAACGTCGGATCGTTGGGGAGTGGCAAGCGGTCCCAGAGTTTTCGGATTGTCGGATTCAGGCCAAGCCCTCGGGGGTCGCAAGGTCCTGTTCCGCACATGGCCGGCTGATAAGTTGTGCCGTTAACGGTGACTGGAAACGGATTCAGATTGTAGGCTGCGGTTCCGCCCGAGGCGCTTGGAAGCTGCACGACGCCCGCCCGGAACAATTCCGTCGGCACACCGCGCTCGAAGCTGGCCACATTGGGAAAGCGGGAGCCTTCGTAGTTGAAGAAGAAGTACGTCTTGCCGCCCCAGAATTTCGGCGTCAAGGGTCCACCGACTGCCCCACCAAAGCGATTACGATGCGTGGCGGGGAGCGGCGTCGCCTGTCCTTTGACGAGGACGTGGTTGTTGCGCCACAAATTCGCCGCGCCCACATTGCTGCCGAAATAGTATTCGTACAAGGCGCCGTGAAACTGATTGCCGCCGCGTTTAGTGACCATCTGCACCTGCGATCCGGCCGCGCCCGCGAAGTCGGCGGTCTGGCCAGTGGTGGCGATCTTGATTTCTTCGATACTCTCGATCGGAGTCGGCATGACGCCGGTTGGCGTGCCGCCCGTGGCGCCTGCTCCACTGTAGCCGTTGCCCGGCGTGTAAGTGGTGTTGGTGCCCGCCATGTCGTCCGAATTGTTGCCGCCATCGAGTTGATACTTGTTCTGATCGGTCGCGGCCCCCGCCACGTTGCCGTTCAGACTGACGCCGACTTGCAGCACCGCGAGAGTGGAGGCGTCGCGCCCGAGGTTGGGCAACAGATTCAGCGAATCGTTGGTGATCGTTGTGCCGACGGTCGAATTCAACGTCTGCAGTTCGGCGGTGGCGTTCGCCTTGACTTCGAGAGTCGTGGTTGTCGCACCAACGGCCAGCGTAACGTCGAGCGTCAAAACGCCGCCAACATCGATCTTCTGGTTGGAGAGCTTGGATGACGTGAAACCGTCCTTGACGATGGTCACATCGTAAGTGCCGGGTGGAATCGAGACCAGGATATAGTGGCCCGCGTCGTTGCTGGAAGCCAGGCGGCGGCTGCCGCTTGTGGTGTCCACCACCCGCACCTCGGCGCCGGCGATCGCCGCGCCTTGTTGATCCATGACCTGACCGGCAAGAGTTCCGGACGCCGCTTGGGCGAAGATCGGAACCTGGACGAAAGCAAAAATTAAAAAAGCAGCAAGTGCGCGCATGTATGCCTTCCTTGAAGGAGCACAAAAGAGACCGGGCGCTGCGAATGAAGGCGCGGTTCCTAACGGGGCGAATCCGCGGCGGCCGGGTGGACCCTGAGCAGCACAGAGTATCCAGGGATTATAGGGTCAGCCCCCGCGCGAGTCAAGCCTTTTTGTGAAACTGGCATGACAAAAGCTAGATCACGCCTGGAAGTGT